>Ga0123342_1003948_pt1 | contig 23245 bp, 9 predicted proteins | sample Turbeawhitnodule_FD_89960 | JGI IMG/M metagenome (GOLD analysis project Ga0123342, IMG submission 89960) | Root nodule microbial communities of legume samples collected from Mexico - Turtle bean Mexico white nodule | ecosystem: Host-associated > Plants > Roots > Nodule | place: Mexico: Nepantla... | reverse complement strand
GTTATATATATATATATATATATATATATATATATATATATATATATATATATATATAAATTAATTACACATAATAATGTAACTTCTTCAAATCTCTCTATATATACATATATAGTTTATAAATATAAAATTTATTTTCTAATAATTTTGTATGATCTATTAAAATCTATTTGGGATTCTGTGAATTTGGTCTTAAACAATAGAAGACTAAAAATTAAACATCAATTTTTAAAAGAGTCAAAATTGGGAAACACATATTGAATTGGTTGTTGATTTGTTCCAATTAATAGTATGTGAAGACAATGTTTTGACTTTGATTATAGAGTTAAAGTTAAATGCTTCCAATAAAATAGTAATTTTTCATAATTTTTTTGACTTTATAAAAACTTTCATGTTAGACATTATTATGCAACTTTGGCATCTCAGTTAGGCTGACACTTAAAGTAACAACAAATCATCTATCATCACATAAAAAAAAATATTAAAAAAAATAAATATAGGAGAACTACGTCCGCATATGTTAATAAAAAACAACAAGTACGTATATTATACATATTCATAAATCATTATAAGAACAAATTAGATGAAAGTCTTACTGTTACTAAAATTTGTTAATAATATTTTTTTTTCAATAATAAAAGCATTTGAATAAAAAATCATTAATATAAATATTTTGTAACAGTTAAATAAATACCACTAAATTATTTAATAAAAAAATTGTTTTATTATTGTCAATAACTGAAGTTAGAAGAAATATCATCACTTGTTGGAGAGATTGACACTTGAAATAAAATTTCAAATGTTTTAATTACTAAATGAGATTCTTACCTAAACTACGAATAATATCATTTCTTGGACAAATAACAAAATAACAATTGAGAAAATAAAATTTACTCATTTACAAGTAATCATGTCGTGAGAACAAAATTCAAATATAGTTTTTTTCATGACTATGTTATATTAACATAGTCTTATATCAAGAATGATTACATAATACAAACCAAAACAAAATATAATAATCCAACTAAATTTTAATGGAAGTTTTTCTTTATAATATTTATATTTCAGAAACTAAAACTATTTTTTTTTCTTTAATTTTTTTTTTATAAAAACTTTCATACATCTTTTAAATTTATTTTCACAGGTTGACTGACTTTCCTACTAAATCAAACAAGTTTGTTATTGATTCTAAAAATAACGATAAAGGTATATTTTAATCATTCAAAATTAAAGTAAATATTATTTAATATAAAAAGTGGTTATTATATTCTAAGTATAGATATTGTTTACTATTCATATTTCAGAAACTAAAACTATTTGATCCAAAAAAAAAATATTTAAAATTTCACTAAAATATAATTTGTTTGATGTTTATAATTTTAATTATAAATATTTGATAATATTGAATGTTATTTAATAAACGTATTTAAGATCAATACTTTTTATTTAATTAAGAGATTTATAACTATTCAAATAATATGTTGAAACAACTGATATACTTTTTGATTCAAATATAATATAAATAAGTTGAAAGTGTATTTAATATGAAGTATTCGATATTTGTAATTAGATTTTTTAAACTTCTTCTCATTACTAAGAATTAGAAATATATAATTAATTTTTTCTGATAAAAAATTAAGTGATCGATCACTACCCTGTTAAACACACCCTGTTCACATATACTCTCTGATAAAAGTCAAAACAAATTATAAATTTTACATTGGAAAAATGAGTATTAGTTTAAAAAGAGTTACTGAAAAATAATATTATAAACTTATAATATTTATATTTTATTTTATTATAAACTTATATCTATTTATATTTATATAAAAGTTTTTATGTTAGATATCACTATGTAACTTAACATCTCAGCACACCTTAAATAACAACAACATTAACTTTCAAATTTATTTAATTTATTTATTAGTACGTGTATTTGCATTTTTTAGTTTTATGATAAATATATTATGTATTTATGTTATTCAATAATAATGTAAAACATGTATAAAATTTTATCTTACTTTCCAACCAGAATTTTTCCAACACCATTTCCAGCAGCAATTTTGATTATGATCTGCAATGAATGCACCATATATAGCTGCAAAAATCAGAAACAAGATGTTCCCTAAATACAAAATTTACATCTAATTGCTACTATCACACATTCAAAGCTATAACGGTTAACAGATTAACTTTACATAAATCAATTTAAAACTCAGTTAAAAAAACTTTTTAATTAGTTAAAAACATTGTTCTTTAATCCATCATCATCTCTTCAAACTAAAAAATAAAATCAAAGAAATAACTAAACTACCTAGAAAGGTGAGTCACCAAAGCATTTTTACTAAGGCTTCATCAAACACAATTATTTGAATTATTGATATATTTAACACATTTTTCATTTTGAGGGGATTTAGGTATTGTGAGGATTCAAGGAAATGAATATGTGGGTATTTACAGAAAAGTGGGAAAAACTTGTTGAAGTTATGACTGATGTGATGATTATGAGAAAATTTTAATTTTTTAAATGTGTAAAATACAATATCACAAAATTACCACTGTCTTTAAAAAATAATAGTAAAATATAAAGTATTTTTGTGTTGATTTGAGATAATTAAAATTTTGTAAATTATTTTTTATATCATTAATTTTTTTTTTTGGATAAAATATGAGTTACTATATAAAAAAAAGATTTAGATATAAAATTATCAATGTAAAAATAGGAAATTGCTATATAGAAGTAAGTGATTTAAATATTCATAAATTTAAAAAAGATGATTGAAAACAAATTTTTATTAAATGTAAATATTATTATTATATTTATAATAATAATAATTATTATTATATTTATAATAATAATTATTATTATATTTATAATAATAATAATTATTATATAATTTGTTTAAATAATTATATATATGTTTGTGTTATATTAAAATTTTATTAATTATTATTTTATTTTAATAATAATATCAATAAATATTTGTGTTGGTTAATTTTATGTAATTATTAATATTCATATTTAAATAATTTTAATATTATTTCATTTTATATTACATTATATATGTTAATTATGCAATTAAAACAAGGTAAGGTGTTATTTGCAAAGAAAAAATAGGTTAAAGTGGAAACACACATCTCTTTACATAATTTTCCACAAAATTATTTATATATAAAAAAAATTTAAAAAATATTTTTACGTTGATTCTTCTTTCCTCTTTCGCACGCATGAATGGATCCAAAGAGATAATCATTGTTTATCCATGCATCCATACACATATGATTCTTATTTCCTCTTTTGCACATATGAATGAATGGATCGAAAGAGAAAATCATTGTATATCCATACACATAGACAATGCTTTGTATTTTTTTTTACAAAAACTTTTCTGTTAAACATTACTATGCAACTTCACATCTTAATTAAGCTGACACTTTAATCAACAACAATCATCTGATATTACATGAAAAGATATTATTAAAAAACAAATACAGTAGATTATAACTTATATACTAAAAAAAAAACTATACATGAATTATAAGAAAGAGTTATAAGAAGAGACATAAACCGTGTTTATTAAAGCAAACATAACTTAAAAATTATTAGCGTGAATGTTAAAATTTTATTTAAATTATATGTAACAACTTTGGATAAATATAGACTTTGAAACTCATCCTACTTTGATATCATCGATATTTTTGGACTTAAAACTAACTTTTTTTTATATTAGTTAGTTATTATTTTATTAATTTTCTAGTTATTGAAACATTTTAATTCTGTGAAAAGAACCTTCTTATTTACTTAAGAAAAAATGACTATATTTAACTTATTATTACATCATTATAAACAAGTTATTAAGAAAATACAAGTCTATACATAAAATTTTCTTTAGCTTTCTATCATGGATATCTCTATTTCCAACGTATCTAGCCACAACTTACCTAAAAAAAAAGCCAACATTAATAATGTATTATAACATAACATTAGAGTACAATGCATTCATTTTTTTTTGCATTAACATTAAACTAAACAACACATTAACAATTGATACTTAAAAAAATAAAAGATAGAAACGATTCTCAATCAAGCCAACGATTTCTATTTATTTAATACTTTATATATTTAACTAAAAAAATCACAGTTATCTTAATTGTTATTAATCAAACCAAAATAAAATCAATGGAATTATTGTACAAGTTTCATACTATCTTTTAATTTAGCCATTATTTGTTGTAATGTGATCTACAAATTAAATCACCAACAAATAATAAATATATATTTTTTATCAACAATAATAAATAAATAAATATAAAATATTTAGGGGTGGTTCAATCCTTATATATAATGACAACATTAATCACACTCGGTAGACATACTTTCAAGTATGACTATACAAGACACTTCTAACTTAATACAGAGAAAAACACCTGACATACTAAGTAAACATTTCATAAAATCATCTTAATACAAGACATCGGATCTATGCATCAATCAGAAAAGAAAAAAAACGTAAACGGTAACTTGGATGAGACCAACAAATATGTATACTCAATGGATATTATTCCCTTACTTTTTCTTCATGATAGAACACTTATAAAATTAATTACAAATTACAATCTAAACTATTTTTACCATCAATATATCTCATCTATAGTGATTTTCAAGACATCGATGCTTGTTTTCTTGTGTAGATTTAGGGCTCCTTCTGCCATACTACACACATTAAAGATGGCAACAACATCCTTCTCTTGTTTGCAATTTGCTATGTCAAGGTCATGCATTCCTTCATCACAAAATATTGCAGAGGCAAGTGCTGTGGTTCTTGGTGGCAAGTCCATGATTGGATCATGGAATAAACTTGCAAGTGCATGAAAATATATTATTGTGACGACTGGTAATTGAAATGGTTATATAGTATATTTATTTTTATGATTTTTGGTCATTAAATTGACGTTGTGTAACCTAAAAGCATTAGAATTGTAACATAGAATTGCCCGCAATGACAAGAAAAAAAAGAGTGATGATATAGTACACATATCAAATAAACAACTTTCTTGAATAATAATATTTTTTAATTTCAAATTCTAATTATTAAAGTGGGTTTTAAATGAATGTTATTTTTTTAAAAGAGTGTCAACAAAACTTTTTCCAAAAAAAGTAATTAGAAATTTGAGGTTCAATAACAATTTCAAAAGTGAGAACACAGAAAAGGGTATGTTATCCGTTAAATACAATACATATTTATATTTGATTTGAGATGACAAAATATACGGTAAAATACAAAAAAAGAAGAAGTTTGAAACTCCCAGAAAAATACTCTCATCTAACAATAAACTTTAATTACATAATAATACATATTATGCTTTCATATTTAAAAAAAAAAAAAAATTATCTTTTAGTAATATGAATTTATTTTGTCTTTTAAGTGTCAACCCTCTATAACATAATAATAATAATGCAAAGATTAAAAAAAATCAATACAACCAATAAACTGATGAAATAAGGATAAATTAGACTATTCACTCAAAATGTGTGAAATGTTTTCATTTGAGATTATAACTACAATGAAACCACTCAAACACTGACAATATAAAATTAACATTATTCACCTAACTATAGATATTATAGGTATTGTAGTTATTGTAAAATATAAAATTAACATTATTCACCTGGTGAGATTCATTCCCATTATTAAAAGAACCTCTCGTAAACACACTGATACAAGCCCTTGTAATTGGAAGCATTAGAAAATCGCGAAGATAAGGCAAAACCCAGGATAAGTAATTCCAGTAGCTCCTACATACCTGTAAGCGAATACAAGAGTTAATAGAATCTGTACAAATGGATGAGACAAAAAAATGGATAGAGTAGTGTTCAAATTCAGGAAACAGAGAGTGTGGATAGAACAGTTTAGAAATTCAGGAAACAGAGAATAAAGTCCATGTGCAGGAAGAAAGTGCAGGAAGCATACACACCAAGATAACGTTGAAAACACATTAATACTTGTGTTTGAGATGATAACTACTACCCACCTCAAGAAGGAGTTCGAGCCAAGTAGTGAAAGCATCATGATTGGAAAATACAATATTAATATTATTCAGGTGTTGATATCCATTCTCGTTAAGAAAACAGCCATGCAGTACTACATCGATACTTGTTTTCCCAGTCCTACATTAAGAATTAATGTATTATAAAAATCTCAAGATAAGGCAAAACAGAGAACAAGTCAATCACAGAACTCATACATACATACATGTAACGGATTGGAGGAATTAATACCACCAGCCCCACGATACTGAGAACCAATGTGAATACATTACTGTAGAAGTTCATCTGTCCGATTGGAGCATCAACACACTGTCTTGTTTTTTCCATGAAGGTGAGCACCTCTTCATGCATAGTTCCCTCAATCCCAAAACTACATTTCGGCATTTTATGCTTCTTAATCCCTACAAAATTCAAATTCAAATTCTACAATTTTTAAAAATATTACTAAATCATTATAGTAATATTTTTTATAAAGATCTAATCATCAACAAATAATAAAAACAAAATAAAAATATATATATATATATATATCTCATTTGTTCAATGGAAGTTCTCTCCTGCAAACTCATGTGTTCTAGATCATCACAAATAATGTTCTCAATCATTATAGATAATAAAAAAATTACTATATATAAAATCATAAACTCTCATACACATTTAAGAAACCATTAATGAAGAAAAAAGTGTAAGTTACAAATAAAGAAAAAACAGAACACAGATTTGTATTACAAAGAAGTAAGTTACAGATAGAGAAAAAAACGTAGGAGATTTTTTGTCTGTAAAATTACAGAGAAAAATTAACTTACAAAAAGAACGAAACAGTAACCTTGACAGCAGATTTCTTGTTAGACTTGGCCGGAACGGAAGAGGAAGAAACTAGGATAGGCGGAAGAGGCTTGCAAGGTTAGGGTATTGGGAGAAAAGGCATTGCTGCGGCTGTTATGATTATAAACTTAATGGCACCTCGCTCTTGTCAGGGATTAGGGTTTTCGGCCTATATTTTCTCAACATAATAATTTATATTATGATTCATCCTATAATTATTAAATATAAATTATTTTTAAAAATAAAAATTATTTAATTAATTAAATTAAATATTATTTTAAAAATTAAAAAATATTAATATTTAATAAATTATTAAAATTTTAGCTACCAATTTTGTAATTTAAACAATTTATATTTTAAACTTTAATAATTAATTAGATATCACCACAATTATAACTAACAATAATCATTTGTTATTACAAAAAAAATATTATTAAAAAAATTACAAAAATACAAAATTACAGAGAACTAGATAAAAATTTATATATTAACAACAACTATACATAGATAAACTATACATATTCATAAAAAATTATAGAAAATGGAAGCATATCTTATTTTTCATGTTTGCAAAGGTAATTTTTTATATAATTATTATATCTAATAAATAAGAAACACATCACTCAATATACCTAAATTTCTTTATTTTAATTTAAAATACTTTTATTTATTTTAATGATGTCAATCAATATTGTTTTATTAATAACTTAATTACATATAATATTGTAACATCTTCAAAATTCTCTCTAAATATACATATATATTTTCTAATGAAAATTGTAGTAATTAGGTATGGTTGTTTAAAATCTCGCGTTTATAAATGAATAATTTATAATGATTTTCAAAAAAATAATAATCTAAACAATTGTTATGTCGTGGTAATTAATTATTCTATATGTATTAGTTACTATATTACATTTGTTGAGTTATAATTACACAGTATAAAAGTTACACTACCTAATTTAAATTGGAAACCTAAATTCTATTTATTCTGAACCTATACCACTTAAGTCATTTACACCTCACTCTAATTAATCTTTAGTTAGCCATTTTCACTCACCTAAACTATTGTAATTTTTTTCAAAATCCTGGCCTATAGAAATGTATGCAAATAATTTACTTTCACTAAGGCCTAAAGTGCAGTTTGATTAAGTTAATTTACGTTGTATATGTTAAAATATAGAAGTTAAACTTTATGACAAAATATGATCCTGAGTTGTAATACTTGTTTCACGTAATCATTTTGACAACTTTTAACAAAAAATTATGATGCTGTCATGTGTTTGTGAGAGTCAATCTTTACAACATGATTGTGTAGTGTACTACTAACAATTCACTAAATATAAAAGTGTGTAAAATTATTGAGTTTTGTGAGTTTTAGTGTATGTACTTTTATCCCAACAACTAGTTTAGTTTAGATGGTGTTACATTTTTCATTTTCAGTTGGATTTATATGTATATGTTGTAATGGATTTACAAGAAAAAATTATTAAAGTTCGTGAATGATGGGTTGATTGTAATGAAATTTTGAATTTTTTTAAAAATGTCAAAAGTAAGATTACAAATTTATTATTATTTTTAAAAATAATAATAAAATATGATGTATTTTCATGTTGATTTTAATTAATTAAAATTTTAAAAATTATTTCCAATACCATTAAATAATTATTTTCAAATAAAATATGAGTTACTAAAATTAAAGGTAAAATTATCAATATATGTAAAAAATAGTAGACTGTTATATAGAAATAAATAATTTAATTATTCATAAATTTAAAAAATATAATTAGAAAATAATTCTGTATTAAATATAAATAATATTATAATATTTATATTTATAATAATAATTATATAATTTGTTTATTATAAATACTATATATGTTTTGCTATATTAACAATTTATATTATTATTATTATTTTATTTTATTAATAATATTATTAAGTATTTGTGTTAATTAAATTCATGTAATAATTAATATGAAGAGAGTTAAAAAATAGTGTTGACGCTGTTCCTAGATCAAAAGAAAAAATCACTCCACATTCATATACATAAACCGTGCTTCCCTTAGAACAAACATCCTTTAAAAATTATTAAAAATCTTATTATTATTTGTAACAACTTTAGATAAATATAGACATAGAAACTCATCTCACTTTGTTATCACCGATATTTTTGGACTTAAGACTTACTTTTTTTTGTTATATTATTATTTTATTAATTTTATAGTTATTGAAACATCTTATAACAATATTACACTATATTTTAATTTTGTGAAAGAACCTTCTTATTTACTTAAAAAAAATGACTATATTTAACTTATTATTACATCATTATAAACAAGGTATTAAGAAAATACAAGTCTGTACATAAAATTTTCTTTAGCTTTTTATCATGGATATCTCTATTTCCAATGTATCTTGCCACAACGTACCTAACAAAAGAAGCCATCATTAATAATGTATTATAACATTAGGGTACAATGCATTCATTTTTTTGCATTAACAAAAAAAATAAAATAAAAATAGAAACGATTCTCAAACAAGCCAACGATTCTCAAACAAGCCAACGATTTATATTTATTTAATACTTGATATATTTAACTAAAAAAATCACAGTTATCTTAATTGTTATTAATCAAACCAAACTAAACCAATGAAATTATTGTACAAATATTTTAATTTAGCCATTATTTGTTGTAGTTTGATCTACAAATTAAATCACAAAAACAAATATGTATACTTCAATGCATATTATTCCCTTACTTTCTTCATGATAAAACACTTATAAAATTAATTACAAATTAAAATCTAAACTATTTTTATCATCAATTTCACAGACATGATCTAATAAAGTTTACACACAAATGTAAAAATAAAGGAATGTTGATAAAAATGAAAAATAATATTGAACATTTATAAATATAAAGCTATTTATTTTTTAAACAATACATGACATCAACATAGGACAAATCATTATTTTAGTTCTAAAATAGTTAAGAAAATATAAAATAAAAATTTATAATGTATCTTTGATTCCTAAACTCATTACATTACCAGTAAGAATATTTTTACCCAAAAAAGTTACAGCAAAGAAAAAGTAACTATCACAGTGGGTGTGAGAGAGAGTCTCGCCACACTTTTCGACAACTTCAAAGTCTCAAATTTAACTCTCACTGGCCTGCAGCCGCTAGACACAACTACTAAGCATTCTTCTTTGTCATCTAAGCCTCTCTGCTATACTCCATTTCTCACATTGGCTCTTTTATCACACATCAGGTAACACCCACCTTCCCCTTCACGTGTTTATGTCATCTTTTTGTTAAATCAATCGACTTTTGTGTTAAAATGTTTGTGGGGTTTTGTGAGAAGTGTAGATTTAGTCACTGCGCTTAAAACTGTTTCTGGGTTTTTCCTGATCGGCAGAATATGAGCTAAAGTTTTGTTCTTTTTACGGATTCTAGGTGCATTGGGTGCTGGGCCTAGCCCTTTTGTCCTCACGGTTCAGTTATTGTTTAGTGAAAACTGGAGATTTTAGATGTGGTTTAAATGACTAATAGATAGCTCACCACTTCATAATTTTTGTATTTCCTCTGTGGTTCTCCTTTTTAAATTGCATAATTGTTCGAGAATGTCAGATTGCTGGTTTTATGGAAGTGTCCCTGTAAAGGGTTTTAGCAGTGCGTAAGTCAGGTTTTGAAAATAATTTGAATAAGTTGGTTTAAATGATTTGCTATTATTTTACTCTTTTTGGACTCCTGAGTACTGGCTAAGTCTTTTAATGTCTATGTCCCTTTTGAAGCCGCTGGTTTCATGTGATTTAGAATGTTTTGTTCTCTTGTTGTAGATGACGTTGATTTGTTGGATTTGTGTTTGTTAAAATATATGAAGGGATTTTTTTAGTTATGAAGAATTCAGAGAAGTTGTGGAGGACTGTTGAATATTTATTTGTATATTTATTCTTGACCACTTCCATACTTTGAGATTAATTTAATCTTCTTAAGTGATTACCTACTCTTTCTATGATAAATTCAGTTCAAACTGTTTGGTGAAAATTTTGAATTTTTTGACAACTCTAAACCCTAAACCCTAAACTCAATAATAATCATGTGGACATTCTCTATTGTCTAAAAACTTTATTCTGTAATGAAGCTGTTGATAATTGGAACTTTCTGTTTCTCTATGCCACTTTTAACATTTAAGTATTGGATCCGAAGAATAAGAAATCAGTTAAGTCTAATCTATAGTGATTTTTAAGATATTGATGCTTGTTTTCTTGTGTAGATTTAGGGCCCCTTCTGCCATACTACACACATTAAAGATGGCAACAACATCCTTCTCTGGTTTGCAATTTGCTGTGTCAAGGTCATGCGTTCCTTCATCACAAAAGATTGCAGATGCAAGTGCTGCGGTTCTTGGTGGCAAGTCCATGATTGGATCATGGAATAAACTTGCAAGTGCATGTAATGTTGCATCAGTGCAACCTTTCCAGCGGCGGGGCTTCACTTCATCGTCCATAAAATCTGTCAAAAGTGTCACAAAGGCTACATCCGAGTCTAGTGCAGAAAATGCTGCCTCAGGATTGCAAATTAATCTGAAAGGTATTGTTCAGTTTCTCTGACGCTCTTTGTTAATATTACTATTTATTTACATGTCCTGACGATGTTTAACTAGAGTTTAGACATGTTAAATTTCTGACAATTTAACCCACTCATTCCATATTTACTACAATTATTTCAAGGTATCCTGAGCCCCAGATAAATGTACAATTCAACATAACCTGTTTCGTTGCAGCCACTCAAGAGATGGTGCTTACTTGGTTGTAAAAAGCTATTGAAAGTTGGCCTTCTCAACTGAGGCCAATTATGTAATAGTTCGTTAATGAATAGCATCTAATATTCAGATCTATCTGTTTTTTGTTGATAGTTTCAGCTAAAGTGAGATTTCTTATCGAATTTTGCAATTTGAGTGATTATCTTTATATATATACGGATTTTGCTGTCATAGCGTATGAAAGCAATTATAGCTTTACTGAAAATAGCAATATATGTACAGGTAAAAGGGCTTTTATTGCTGGTGTTGCCGATGACAATGGATACGGATGGGCAATTGCAAAATCTCTTGCTGCAGCAGGAGCTGAAATTCTTGTCGGCACATGGGTTCCTGTAAGTTATTTGTTTTTTTGGATAAAAAGTGGTTGCTTATTAGTTGTTATACAAATTCACTAGGTTCTGTCTTCTGACTTTCGGAACAACACCTCCCCCCTCTAGTGCATATGTTTTCCACCAGTCCAATTATGTTGATACATTTACTAACTGTGAACCATTTCTATAGGCTCTGAATATTTTTGAGTCCAGCCTACGGCGTGGAAAGTTTGACGGGTCACGCATGTATGACTTTCAATACTACTGTTACTGATCTTGTCTGTTAGACTATACGATGCTCTGCTAATACAAAACTACGTTTTCCAGATTACCAGATGGATCATTGATGGATATTACTAAAGTTTATCCATTGGATGCAGTTTTTGACAATCTCGATGAAGTGCCAGAAGATGTAAAAATGAAAGGCCTAGTTTTTTTTTCTTGTTTTTCACGTCAGAATTTATATCCCCATGCTGATTCTTTGTTTTTTTTTTTCCGGAAATTTGTATAGATAAAGACAAACAAGCGGTATGCAGGATCCACTAAATGGACTGTTCAGGTATACACAGAATTTTACATGGTTAAAATGGTCTTATGGTTGCCATCTTGGATAAAGTTTTTAAAAGATAAACTGGAATTTAAGCCTAAAAATTATGATTTTTTATGCTTAAGAATGATTTCAGTAGACTTTTGTAGCCTTTATTTTAGTAGGACCAATGAACTAATCTGGTATCACATGCTGTAGCGTGTTTGATATCTTTAGTCAAGAAGACCACCCTTCCTCGCCCTTACCAAATTGAAACTTAGAAGCATTTTTCTTTGTTTTCATTTCTACGACAAAATGCTGAATTAAGAATGCATTTTAATTTATCCTTACACATTTTGGTTGTTTTTCTTCTTTCCTCTCTTGTAAATATGAACAAATGATTTTCTTATACATCTTAAATGGTATTTCAAAACTAGAACTCTGGCATTCAATGAAGTATTTAAGCCTAGTGGTGTTTTTGGATAATGTTATTCATTGTGCCTCAAGCTGTCCTGACTCCTGCTTGACAGAATTTGTGAGCTTTGATATATATCTGTTGTTCATTGCTATACTTTTCAGGAAGTTGCTGAATCTGTTAAGGAAGACTTTGGCAGCATAGATATCCTTGTGCACTCACTTGCCAATGGACCAGAGGTACAATAGATACATTAATAAGCATTGAATTTCCTTTATGCATTTGGCATCTGGCTTTAATAAGAAGTTAACTTTGATATAGGTGACGAAACCACTGTTGGAGACATCTCGGAATGGATATCTTGCTGCAATATCTGCATCCAGTTACTCCTATGTCTCTTTACTCAAGCATTTTCTTCCAATTCTGAACCCAGGCATGTCTCTTATCTTACAAGGCTTGCATTGTATTACTTCCTACTTTCGTCTATCATTTTATATTTTACTTTTATGATTTGATTTTAGGTGGCTCTTCAATCTCTCTGACATACATTGCTTCTGAAAGGATCATTCCTGGGTATGTTGATTATGCCATAGAAAGTCCTTACCATTCTCTTATTCATAGTTTTAGACTGACAATATTCATGATCTAAATACTGATACAGATATGGTGGTGGTATGAGTTCTGCAAAAGCTGCCCTGGAGAGTGATACCCGAGTAAGCTTCCTCCCCCCAAAATTCTCCATTTCATGGACTGACTCAGATGTGCTTCGTTGCTTCTTCTCTCTCTATTTACATCATATTTCATACCTTTTCAGGTTCTAGCTTTTGAAGCAGGAAGAAAGCGCAAAATTAGAGTCAATACTATATCTGCTGGTAACCTCTCTCTTTTCCAATTTCGGGAACGTTAATTCTGTCTTGCTAAGATTTCATAACGGAAAAATGGTGGTGGGGACCAATGTGTGTCTTGCTTGGTCTGTGACATTTTGCACAAGTGGGCTTAGTTCAAAAAGTTTTGTCTTTTATGCCATGGAGGTGCAAGAATCTACCAATTACTTTGGTTGGGTATCTTAAATTTGTTAAACAAAGGCCAGACCATCTGTTTAGTTATATATTGGTAATTAAAAATGAGCTGTTCATTTGGGCACCTTTGCTTGGACTTGGTTTGAATTTTCACACCATGATTTTACAGTCTGTTGTATTTAATGCTGGCTCTAGTCAACTGTGCCCTTGACTGCAACCAAAAGGATACCAAATAGTTGGGTGGTATTTTATTCTATTATATCAATACTTTCTGTATAATTAACACGAATTAAGTCTTCCCCACAATAGAATAAAGTGACACCTTGTGGTTCCATTTACATTACACGTTTTTGTGCTATTTCCTGGTTCTCACACGCACTGCTTATAATTCCATCTATGTTGAAGTTAACAAATTTCCTTCAGTGTTTGTTTTTATGTTTATTTAATTTAGTTCTGTGATTAACATGTTGACACAATGTATTTCTGTCCCCAGGTCCACTGAGAAGTCGGGCTGCAAAGGCTATTGGATTCATTGATATGATGATTGATTATTCATCAGCCAATGCACCACTACAGAAAGAACTATCGGCAGGTAACACTTTCATCAGAATTATTCCTTGTAATGTACAACTTCCAGTTTCAATCTGTGATCATTTGCACAACTAAATTGAAATTTGTGTTCTTACAGGGGAGGTGGGCAACGCAGCTGCCTTCTTAGCATCACCTTTGGCATCTGCTATCACCGGTACTGTTCTATATGTTGACAATGGTCTGAATGCTATGGGTGTTGGAGTTGACAGTCCAATATTTAAAGATCTTGACATTCCCACAGACCAGCATTAAGTGGCAGCTACCCCACAAAAGCTTGTGTCACCGGAATTAGCATAGGCATTGGCGATATTTGTTTTGCAATCAGACAGTAGCATTCAGTTTTGAGCATTTGCTTTGCGTTTTGTGGGCTTATTAGGAGTTTTACCCTTACGGCTTTTAAACATTTCTTTTTGCAATGTGCTAAAAAATGCAGGTCATATGATTATGAATGTAAGAACCTTTATGTGATCTATGTAACTATGTTCATGAGAATTGAAATATAAACTTGCAATAAAAATGTATTTTCATATATTGATTGTTTGTAGGATCAAATTGGGAAGTTTCAGAAACTGATATTACAATTAAGTGTGGACGGTGAGGTATGAACTGGGTTGATAAATTGATAATACAAAATTACAATCAGGAGTGACAGAAGTTTAACTGTCAAATTAAATTTGTGGAAAAAGTGTTCACTTTGCTAATGTGGCCTCAAAAAATTATCATTGGAAGCTTTTGATGGAGACTTCAGCCTGGGGTCCGCCTTGAACATATACAAATATGCACTCGGAGCCAGGATTCAAGACCTTCTGCCATTGGGGAAGTTCATAGGTGTCCTTTTCCTCTGTTGGAGAGAGACCCCATAAAGAGCCTGAGAGGTCCTTAACCACCAACTTAAGATCTGAGATTGGCTTCGAAGAAGTATTCTTGATTATGACCCTGTGGCGGTAGTAGGTTGCACCTCCAACAGTCCATGAGCTACTTATTGAGTGAAGAAATTGCAATGGGGCACCTGCAACACAATATTCTTTAGCCAGTGATGGCAAAAATAAAATTTGGAAAGCAACGATCATTAGATTTAGATACCTTCTGATGTTTTAGATGCCGTTTCTTTTACTGTGTATGTACCTATCAAGCCAATACATGTTAGTGGTGCAAAGACAGCTAGAGTAGAACTTTTCTAAATTAAAACAAGGTTTAAACTCTTTTTTCAACTTTGTTATTCGGAAACCAAAGTCAGAAATAATGTCAATTATGTTACATTATGTAAAAGCTATAACTATTAGCTTCTGAGTAAGCATGAAAAATGACACATGGATGTGGAACCAAACAAATTCTGCAGAGTAGAGTACTCACTCGGTGTTTTTTGTTGGGGCACTGGTGATTCATTTTGGTCGTAACCTGTGACATATAAGAGAAAAGTGATGAGGCTTCAAAGTGTATGAGGAAGACAACAGATCATAGTAGTCTACAATAGCGATTATCCCTCACATCCGAACGTGGAACTAAACAAGTTCTATGATACTCACTTTGTGTTTTTTCTTGGGTCACTGGTACTGGTGATTCATAATGGTTGTTGTAAACTGACAAATATGAGAAAAGTGATGAGGCTTCATAGCTATGTAACACGTACACGAAAGAAAATTACGAGAACACAAATCTATATATTATACAATTATGAATTATATAAATTGACAATAAATATTTATGCCCTTAAGTATGTTTCAGTTTTTGTTGAAGAAGAAATATGTTTTTTTTATGACTGATTCAAAAAGATTTTTCTTATTTTTATAATTATAATAAAAATTTATACAATAAATTTGAGTTTTTAAAAAATTAATGGATTTCTCATTTTTAAAATTGTACTAAACCCATATTAGAATTGTAAGAAATCCAACAAATACTTTTTAAATTGGACACTTCATCCATACGTGTTCTATGAATGTCGGTGTGTCCGATAAGTGTGTCCAACGGATACTCCATCTAAGATTAGTGTAGAATGGAGATTATCTCTCACATCTGTACGTGGAACAAAACAAGTTCTATAATACTCACTTGGTGTTTTTTGCTGGGGCTCTGGTGATTCATTATGGTTGTAACCTGTGACAAGAGAAAAGTGATTGAAGATTCATACTGAAAGAGAAAAGAGCAGATTAGTTTATGAGGGATGGAGATTACTCCTCACCTGCACCTGCATTACGACACAAACTCTGCAGTTTAGCAAAGATGCCCACAAGAGGAGCAGAACCTGAAAGTGTAGGCTCAGTTTGTTCATAGTTGGATCTGTCATCAGAGAAGCCATCATTTTTATCGGGACCACCCACGAGGGCACCATCGATGACATTAGGATTTGGCTCAGCACGGTTATACCACAGCTCAAATCCTTGAGCGCAGCCAACCTCACTGTGAAGAGTAAAGATTGAAGCAACGGAAGCACCTCTGTGGTGAACATGAAGAGGATATTTTGCTCCATATCCAACCAAGTAGCTCATACCCGCTGGGTTATTACCAAGGATATAATCAGCCTGTGTCAATCAAAATTCACAGTTTCAGTTTACTAATTAAACCACACATTAAATCATGATGGGAAAAACTTATATTAGATGCATCTTCTTAGGTGTCTTCGGTGCTACTCCAAAATATACCTGAGACTTCACAAAGTTGAGGAGCTCCTGAGGCTGAGTTTGTCCATCTGGACAGTTGAGATTTGCTTTTGTTGCTGAGAGGTAATTAGAGTAAACAGCTAAAAGGAATGTAGCAGAAGAAACATACTGCAAGTTGTTCCATTCACGCACGTATAGTAAGCCACCTGATAAGCAGAAAAAAATGAAATGATTGCAGTTTAGTTTTCCATGAATGTTCCTTTAAATCCATTTGAGAAGGAGTTCAAGAGGCTGTTAAATCAATTCTCTACATTAGCATCTAACCTGGTGTTTTCTGAACATTGTAACCATCGTTCTTTTGCAAGCAGGCACATGAAAAATAATCTGCCTTAGCCTGGTATTGCTTTAGTGTATCAGCGTAAGAACCAGCCTTCCCTTCTAGCAATATCTGCAAATTATGTATTACCATTTATTGCACGATTGATTGAACCGTAATTGGTTATATGTAACAGTCTAGTCCTTTCCCATTTGGGTAATGGTAAGTTGATGAAATGATACCAATAGTTTTTGTAAAGATCATAATCTTCAAATATAGCCATTATACTTTCAGAACATGAAATTGATTTAAATTTTGAGTGGTTTGGAAGCAGGGATTTTTTGGTTACAAAAAGTTACCTTTGTTAGGAGGATCTGCACACCAGCATATTTGTTGTCCCAAGAGAACTCTTTCATTGCCCAGCCAGTTCCACCCATATACACACCATTGTCCACTACATACTTTAGGTAGTATTCATCTCCAGTTGCAAGGTGTAGCCAAGTGGCAGCCCATAACAATTCATCCTACACAGCAGAGGAGTCAGGTTTTTTATTTGATAATGGATGATACTAATGAAAGTAAAATCAGAATGTAGCAATGTTAACTCACTGAGTAACCAGAAGAAGTATAGAATTGCTGAGCACTTGAAATGGAGTCATCATAGAGACCTCTGAACCTATCTGCGAATGTGAAGAGCTGCAAAAGATAGAATATTATCAATAGCAAGTTAACAACTCCTTTCACTGTAAACTATTAGAAGGTTTTCAGTAAATATGTGGTTACTTAGCCTTAATCAATCAGAGAATGGAACACCATGTGTTTTGAGATTTGTAGTCCTCATTTTTAAATATTTCACCTAAACTCTTTTCCCTTTCAATGTCATGTGTTGCTTTTAAGTGCAATCAGTGATTTTTACTCAGTCAGTTTAAATGCTGCTCACCTGTTTTGCATGAACTAGGAGGAGATCAGAGTAAGAAGAGTTGTAGGGCCTGAAAGCCATAGCTGAAGCAGCCAATGCAGCTGCAGTTTCTCCTGCCAGATCAGAGCCAGGGTGTTGTTCATCAATTTTATAGGCACCTCTTGATGTAGTCATGTCTTCAGCACGCTCCCAGCAGTAATGATCAGAAACTCCATCTCCCACCTGAAATTTGTCACAGCAAAGAAATTTCTTACATTACCATAAGCATGCATAACATAGCCCCTAAGAAATTCCATCATGATCAAGTCGGGTTTTATTTGTGTAAACTTTTCAAGAAATCAATTTTTTTCTACCAGTTAAAATCAACTAATACACTTCAATTTTTGAAGAAGTCACATGAAACAACCTATGCAGAAGTTAAAATGTATACATTAGTTTTAACTTCGAGAAAAAAATAATTCATTTCACATTGTTATTTTCTCATTTTACATATACTTGTTAAGAACTCCATTGACTTTCTCTCATGAAAGTAGTTTGTTAAACTAAATGATATATATAGATTTGAAGTAGAGTGATATAATGGTAAATAATGGCAATGATGTGAAATCATAATGAAAAACTTAATGTGGTCTTCATTAGGAAACTTGTGTGTATAATCATTAACTGAAGCAGATGGAATTTGGTGAACGAACAAAAGAACACAGTACTTGTCTGTTGCATTTGCTTACCTGTCCCCAAAGAACATTGGGTTGAGTGTGTGCTTTGACAAAGTAATCAGTTCCCCATTTAATGGCCCATAAAGCATGTCCCATTTGGTTCAAGTTCGTAATTTCCTTGTTGAACTCAATGGCTCCCCATGCAAGCATTGTGACACTGTAGGCCATTGGCAACCCAAACTTCACATGGTCTCCAGCATCATAGTACCCTCCAACCAGGTCTACCTGCATCACCACGCAACAACAAAAATGAAAACACACACAAAAAGAAATCACATATGCACTTAACTTTAAAGGATTTTTTCATATAACTTCTCCAAAATCTTAGCATACGAGAACTTATGCTGTTGGACATCGACTAAAGATTAAAGCATTTCATAATATATAAATGAATGCAAACTTCAACTCATAAACCAGTTAGTTTGATGAGGTTGAATAAGGCTTAAAGTCCAATTCATATATGCAAACAAGGCTTAATATTACAATTTACAAGTCATTGAGTATGATGATGAGGACTCACTCCTTGCTGAAAACCATCTTGAAGGCCAGAATCACCACGCCACTTGACTCGCAGCTGCTGTAGTGGTAGCTTACCAGATCTCTGTGCTTCAAAGAACAACAAACTCTTGTCAAGGGCATCACCATAGTTGAAGCTTGAGGGTGCACTCCCCCCTAATCGCACAAGAGCTATGAGAAGCACGCACAAAGAGATGTTCAGGTTCTTCATGTTGATGATGATGGTTAATTTGCAGGCTCAGGGAAATCAGAAAATGTGACCATATAGTATAAAATTATAAACTAAGGTTTCTTTCCTTGTGCATGCATTGCATTGCATTCCAAATTCTTTGTATATATAAGAAAAAGAAGAAGAAGAAGAAAGAAGAAGAAGAAAGAAGAAAGAAGAAAGAAATGGTTTGGTGAATAGGTGGTAGCCATCACGTTGGGGTTGACATTGTACAAATGAAACATTCGTAAGTACGAAGAGGTTCTCACGTTTCGACGTGCCACTATGTAAACTATATTCATTCTCAAGGGGTGGTGATACCCTGCTGCACCTCTATGAGGTTGAAATTATGCCGCACAAATCTGAGCCGTGGATTGTGCTGAATGTTGTTTTTTGTCTTATTGGAGACCTTTCTCGAATCTTTTTCATTTTCCAAAAATATGTAAAGGAGAATCTTTAAGTAAAAATAAAATCGTTATATACATATATTTATATAAAACTAATGCAAATTTGAATTCACAAAATTTGATATAAATAAATTTAAAACTTTTATTTTTAAATTATGTTTACTAATTTTAAAATGAGAAATCTTGTGACCGTATTCATAAACACGTGGGTGGGGTATATGTAGCTTATTAATTTGTCAGAAAAGTATTTTTTGATGTGAATTAACTCTTTTGTTTTTTTTTTATCGTATTTTTACCTACACACATTAAAAATAGTGTACTGTCATAATGAATTAGGTGAATATATGGATCACGTAGTTGCTGGTAGGCCTGGGCCTGGGCCGGGCCTGCTTTTAAAGATTTTATGGCCACAGTTGTGAATGGTGGCCCTTCTTCTATCAAGTTTTACAAGACTAATTCTCCCTACACCACATATCAAGTATTACAAAGCTAATTCTCCTTCCATGAGATCAATTGTGATTTCTACCCAAGCACATAAAATGTCTAATTTGCTCTTAACCTTTTGGATATTCATGTTCGCAATACCAATAAAGTAGTTATGGATATACAAGTCCAGAACTGATATGTGACTTCTGGATATGACTATCCTTAGTCTTATTTGGACATTTAAGAATATTTTTCGAATGTCAAGATTCAAAAGTCTTTTTTTTTTCATTCTGGATACTGAAATTCGGATTGTACACAACATACTTTCAGATATTTGCATCCATATATCACTCTAGATATCGATATCTGATAATAGAATAATAACTTCATTTGCGATTACAACCACCACACTGGAAATATTTACTTAAAAAGACAACTTCACGACACCTAACAATAATGCTTTAACCTCCTCCACCACCACTACAGTAAACCACTACACCACGACCGTAATAAACCACTGCACTACCACCACCTCCACTCTAAATACCTCCACTACAGGAGAAGAGCTTATCTGCAGTTTTTTTTTTTTAAAATAAAGGTGACAAAGGTAGTTTGAGATTTTAAAATACATATTGGATGTAGATCACAATTGATATGGTGCATGGAGAATTAGCTGTTTTACAAATTGCTAATTTTGATAAAAAAAAGCCTAATTAGGACTATATATTTATTTTTAATATTAAATTCTCTCTTTTAATTAATCTGTGAAATAATTTTAATTTTTCTATTAGATAATAAATTGTATTATTAATACTTATCACATAATAGACTACATATGATTCTTTAGTATATATTAGTTTTGTTTTTTTACGCGTATATATTAGATCCTTTTAATACGATTTTGGACTAATTAACGTTAAATAGGGCCTTGAAGTAAATAAAATCACATTAGTTTTCTTTACTTGCGCTAACGCAACATTTCATAAATGCTGATATACACACGTAAATTGATCTTTGAGAAAAAAAAAACCAGCATGTAACGTATTTTAGTATAATGAAAAAACATTTCTTTATAGAAATGTATTATGCATTTTAGTGTAATGAAAAAATAAATTTATTTTAAACCAAAACAAATATAAATGAAATTTGACATTTGAATGGTGTGAAACTTGGTCAACTCGTATAATATGACTGATTCAATTTTGGCCTTTTGAATTCAGTGGCCGAAATATTTACTATTCTCATGTATTTTTTCTAAGAAGAAATTATCAGAATGAATAAATTTAAATTTAATTATAAAATTAGATAAGTCATAAGTATACTTCATATTCGTATTAAACAACTCGTGTTCCATAAATACAATCTTATCTTCTATTTCTCATTTTATTAAAGTCACATTTGACATACACCATTCTGTCTCATTTTTTTTAAAGTATGGCTTTAATACAGAAAAAAAAACCCATAAGTGGTTATTAAATACAATTTTAATAAAAAACGATAAAAATAAAATAAAAGTCATACTTACTAAACATGACTTTCAATAAAAAAAATCATATTTACTAAGCATGATTTTAATAAAATAATAAAACGAAAAATTATGTATGAAAAATATAACTTGAAGTAAAAAAAGAAGAAATTGAAATCATGATTGTGAAAAATGACTTCTTCCATAAGAAAATGTTACAATTAATTATTCTCCAATTTACCATTTTAGTAATTATTCTGAAAGATTATACAACACTACAAGAAAATAATGAAATAAAAATTAATCTTAGAGACAAAAAATAAAAATAATTAGTTGTTATAGTGATTAAATTAGAGATCATTTTAGAAACTAAAAAAATTATTGATTTTTAAATTAGTTTATATTGTTGATAAATAATTTCTAAATTAGTATCTAATTAGTTAACAAGTTTTTTTCTATAAAATTTAAAATCTAAATAATTAATTGTTAAAACATTGATAACTAATTAGATACTAATTTAGAAACTATTTATCCATAATAGAAGTTAATTTAAAAATTAATAATTTTTTTAATCTCTAAAATTATCTCTAATTTAATTAATATAAAAACTAATTATTTTTTATTATTAAAATTGGTTTTTATTTGATGATTATTTTTATGTAGTTGTGTAAGATGTAAGATGAATTTTCCTGTCACTCATTAGTCATTAAACTTAAGTTGAAATTTTACAAACCAAACTGTAATCGAAACTTCTTGTGACAAAAACAAATAAATAAAGAGAAGCAATGAAACTTTTACTTTATTGATCATGGAATCAAAGGATTACGAACAGTAAAATGAATGACAAGAATAAATATTTAACACTTGTTTAGGTAGAAATGAAATAATTCATGAAATGTTTAAACACAATATTGGGAATTATATGTCCACGAACTTAGTTGATAGAACTGCAAATCTTTCTGATGATTCCAGCAGATCCTGTTAATGGCTGAATATCTCCCATTTTTATCATAGCAGCTGCAAAGTCAGACTTAAAGGTTGTAGGATTATTGCTGTATTCTGACACAATAGAATCTGTAGACCCTCCACTGAATAGAACTTGATCT
>Ga0123342_1003947_pt1 | contig 23248 bp, 10 predicted proteins | sample Turbeawhitnodule_FD_89960 | JGI IMG/M metagenome (GOLD analysis project Ga0123342, IMG submission 89960) | Root nodule microbial communities of legume samples collected from Mexico - Turtle bean Mexico white nodule | ecosystem: Host-associated > Plants > Roots > Nodule | place: Mexico: Nepantla... | reverse complement strand
GGTGTGGAATGAAGCTGGCTATATAAAACGAAGCATGAAGGTGCTTCCTCCATTCACAGAAAAGCAAAGAAAGCGAAGCCATTAGAGTGTGTAGTGTAGTGTGGTTGGAGAGATTCGTAAGCCGTCATAGTTTGTGGTAGGGGCTTGAGTTACGTATAGCTTGTTCATCTCTGTGGTTCATCTGTGGGTTCCTCTGAGGTCAGACCATGTTTTTGAAGGGTGCATAATTGATTATGGTTGAATTAGAACTGGTAAAATAATCGATTATGGTGAAGATAATCGATTACGTAAAGTAATCGATTATCTGTAAAAATTTCAACCCATAATCGATTATGTGAAGTGTGAAAAAAGGGTGATAATCGATTATGCTTGTTTTTTGCCTACTAACATAATCGATTATCCATGGATAATCGATTATCCTATGTATATAACTGAAGGGATAAACGATTATGTTCTAAATTTTGTGAAATTTGTTTCTTAATTTGTTTTATGTGATTTTCAGGCACTCGTGGTGGTGTGTTATTCATCCTATCAGTGATCCTGTGCGGTTCTTGCTTATCTTCAGGTTTTTAAATTTTTTATGTAAGTTTTTTTTTTATTTCTGTTTTATATTTATGTTTGGATGATTATGGTTTTGTAATATAATTTGTTTAGAACTTATTTTAGTTAATTATGTTAAGGAGTTAGTAAATTAATGTTGGTTGTAATATAATTTGTTTAGACTTTAGTCTAGTTAATTATGTTAAGGAGTTAGTAAATTAATTCCTTTATTTGATTTATTGTTTTAATTTTTGTATATAGTTATAATTTTTATAAGATTTAAGAAAAATATTTATTTGTATGAAATGAATGATTTACGGAATGAATTTTTTTTTTTGTAAAGTTTAGGTTTTTGATTATAGTAAACATAAATTATTAATGTTATAATTAAATCAAATAAAAAAATGTATGAATAAATTAAGTACTATGATTTTTTTTATTAATAGCATAAAAATATTTCTTATAAAATAAAAGTGTGATTTTTTTTATCTAACAAGAATTTTCCCAGTTTATCAGCTTCGATGTTTTCAATATTGTGATTTTGTAAAAGGTAACAATCGAACCCTGATTCGTCACAACATATGAATATTATTTAAGAAAAGTTTAAGAGATATTAAACTCAATGATAAAATATTCAAGTTTTAATGAAAAAGGCTTTTATTTTTATATTTTAAAAGTTTTATTTTTAGTTTTCGTACGTAATGCTAATGTGTCATTCTGTTAGAAATATAAAGAGATGTTTATTTTAAAAGTAGAAGAGGTGTGAATGTGATTGCAGAAAAGGTAAGTGGAATATAGAAGATAGTTGTACATATAAAGGTTCTTAAACATGCATAAAAAAAAATGAAGAGCATAAGTCAAATAATTATTGTCCGTGGATTTCGGTTGTTTGCATAAAGGAGGATAGTGATGAGATGGATGGTTGTGCAAACCAAGAGAACCATGAGCTGCCAGATTCATATGAGTAAATGCTGTGCTTAATTGCAAGGTCAGCCATGCAATTTAATGCTTCCACACTCCCGATGCCCACCTACGTCTGTTCAATTTTTATATAAGGTGGAAAGCTAATATACACTACTCAGAACACATCTTGTGAATGCAAAAATATATGGTTCAGGTTCACATGGAGACGAAGAAGCTCAGAGTAATAGTCCAGGTTCAAGTGGTGTTGCTGATTATGACGATGGTGGCTTCACCTATCATGAGTTGTCCACCCACAGATGGGAAGAGTTGCAAAGACTGCCTCGTAAACCAGATGAAAAACGTCTGTCCATCCTGCACGCCAATCCTACACTGCATGGCTCGCTGCTTGTGGGATGGCAGTTCAAGGCCCAATTGCATCAACAAATGCAACATCAACGACGCTTATCCAGCACTCTCAGACTGCAAGAGATGCATGTCCAAGTGCAAGTGCAGCTGTTCAACCTAGCACACCTCCCCCACCCAAATTATCACACTATCTATCATCTAAGTTACTCGTTTTGGTTCCTTAACTGTGTTTTTTAATGTGTAAGTTAGTCTAATAATCCATGTATCTTGCACTTGTTCTGAATTTGTCGTCATCAGTTCACTCTGGTAGGTTAAAACTCATCTGCTTCAATTATCTAATTTAAAAAAAAGTTTAGCCAAGACAGGGTCTTGATTCTCATGAGAGCTCACTAGGATAACAAACTTTACTGTTCTTCTAGAATTATTATTATCTGTTTACAAGATCCTCACGATCGTGGAATTCAAACCAGTAAAGTTAGTTCATTGTAGTTACTCGGTAGGAATTCAACTGATTTAGTGCATGTTTTGAGATAAGTTCCAAACACATCAAATCTAATTTTACCTAAAAAGACACATTTGGATTCCATCTACCAACATTCTTTAGTTACCCCCATCACAAAGATTCCCAGAGACACGTTTAACTATCTTAGTTCGTTATTTTAATGCAAAAAGAGTTCAAGTAAATCGAGTCCAAACTCACTGGAATCAAGACATTTACAACCCAAAGGGTGCATGTAAAGATACTTAGGTCTCAAATCAGCAATAGAATTTGATTTCTCACGAGATATGAAACAGATTCTTACCATTTACACCAAGCAATTTACTTGGCATTGTCTTAATTCCTTCAGACCATGTTAATTTCATGCTCTGTATTTCCTATATTCTATATCCACCAAAAGTACCAAGTTTTTAAGGTAGATATTGGGTAATATTATGCTTTAAAACAAGAGATTATGTTATATTATACAATTTTACAACACATATATAACACAGAGAGAATGCGTATGTGTACATACATAACTAAAAGGGGTGAATCAAGGTTCACGGAGAAACCTTTGTAGGCAGCGAAAGCCGAGATTTTGAGCGCAAAACCGTTCCATTTCATCACCGCCTCTTTCGCGACAAATACTTTCTTCCATGTCGGCCAAGACTTCGTCCCAATTCTTCATGGACCACCAACTGGACTCATCAATCTGGCTCTCCGATACAGAGTCCAGTATCTCCTGGAGGCCCACGATCCGACGGGTGACTTTCCTCCGCGCATCCCTGACCGTTGGATCAATTCCGGGCACGGAGTCCAGCTTTAGCAGCAGGGCCATGAGCGCCTCGTTCATTTTGAGCTTCTCCAGGTGGTTGGCGCGCACGGCGTCCACCGTGTCCTGCCGCTGGATCAGGCGCTGCATCCGGTCGGCTTCGGAGTCGACCGCGGCTATTTTCCGGTATAGGGCGCGGATGCGGTGGGCGCGGTAGGCGGATTGGATGGTGGCTGCGGCGGCGGAGGGGGAGGGGGATGGTTGAGGAGTGGAATTGGCGGGTGGTGGTGGAGTGTGGTCATAGCGGTAGGTGTAGGTGAGTGTGGTTGAAGCTGAGTAGGAGGAGAAGGAATTTGATTTGGAAGAGGGTTTCATGGGAAAAGGGAGGATTTCACAGTGGCGCATTCAACACAGTGAGTAAGAAAAGGAATGGAAAATAAGGAAAAATTAAATCAAGTTTAATGGTGTTGGCGCCTACCTTTTCTTGATGCATGACCCCACTTGCTTTTCTCCTTCCTTCACCTCTTTCTTCACGTTCACCATTCAAATCTTCAAATCATTATTTTCTGACTAAATAAATAAAATAAGATTCACTCAAAAGCTACACTTAAATTTTATAATAAAGAATTATAAATGTTAAGAATTTTAATTTAATTTTTTCATATTTGAAACAATTATGTTGAATTTTTTTATATAATGAAACTATAGACAAAGGTTAAAAAAAAAATTTGTTCGAAATCACTTAATATTATTTTGGTACGGTAAGAACAATATTTTTCTTTTGATATAATTATTTTTTATATCATGTTGTAGAGGTGATAAGTATCTGCAATGTTTAAGTAGACATTAATAAAATTAGGAATGAATTTTTAAAAACAAGCAAATTATGTAATAATGTTTTTTAAAGATGTAAGGATAGTGTTAGGAATTGAAATGTGAGTTTTGAGTTGAAAGTAGTATTACAATATTTTAGATGAGTTTTTTTAATGGCTTATTGGTGATGAATGTCTTCTGCTCTTATCAATTATAAACAATTATGAATTTATTAGTTATCTTGAGTAATTTTATGAGATGCTGTGTTATTTTAACCATAAAAATTGCGGATTGTGTGGAGGAACCTATGGTGTGTAGTGTGGGAGCATGATATGATTTTAGAATGGATTATGGTCCGGTGTGAATACTATTCTTGAATTTGAGAAAATTGCTTGTGAAGGTTGAATTCACACCGTAGTTGCTAGCAGTGAGATGAATCTCCGATGTTGTTAGCATTTGTCGCCTACCTTGTCAATAAAAATTCTAACAATATTTATATTTAATTCGCTTTAGTGTTTCTCCTTTTCCATTCTGTTTTAATTAGAATAAAATTCATGACAAAATTTAAGGTATATAATAAAGAACCAAAAATATTTACATTTTTATGTTTTTACTTTTTAATACATTAAGACTTTTAATACTCAATGCGTCTAAAGGCAGAATCATTATAACATAATTAACTAAATTAACACTTTAACCTTTTTATTTATGTATTACAACTTAACTGGCCTTATAAAGCAACTATCATTGATGTACATATCCTTCAAATCTTATCGCATGTACTTTTCTCACCTGCATCATACTCTTAAAAGAACTAGCGAAAACTTAAAAAACAATTAATTATAATTTTAAGAAAAAAGGAAACACTAGTTATTTAACTTTTTCAATCGTCGCATTTTTTATTTTTTATTTCTAATTAACTGGAGTTTTCAAAATGCAAAAAATATTAATTATTATTTTATCATTTGTACCCTTCCTCCTCACTTAATCTTCAATTTAAAAAATGAAAATAAAAATAAAAAATCTCGTAAATACTTTTATTAAATTAAAAAAATATTACATGTCTTAATTTATCTAACAAACCTTGAACAACAGTTATTGTTCATTATTACCCATTCTCATTGTTATTTTTAGTGAATGTGTGGAAATGAGGTGTTAAGTTGGTACGCATATAAAAAAAAATCAGGCAAACATACTTTCATTATGTGGCGCTTACATTACAAACATAAAGAAAAATAAGTACGGTAGTACCAGTGTTGCTGATTGTACAACACCTTCCACAACTGGAAAACACTGGAATGAACAACAGTGCCCTCAGGGAGCTGCGGGAACAATCTTGCCAGAGCAGGTACCAAACCCAATAGTGTAATCTCTTCCCTGCAGAGAAACAATTTTAGATCTTCGCATAAATATTCAAGTTTACGCTATCTTACTATAACAAAAATGATTTTTTTTTCCAAATCTACACTCCAATAAATATTAATATTTTAATTATTTACAATTTTTTTAAATATCACCTTTACTATAAAGGCTTGAAATAAAAATGATCGAGAACTGCTTCATGAATATAAAACTTTCAATGTGATAATCATAAAAGTGACTAACATGTCTCAGCTATAAATAAAATAAGTACGGCACCCCATTTTAAACAATCTCAGCAGTCTAATTTAGAAAAGCTCAAACAAGATTTGAAGCAATTTTCAACATATTTATACTAAGAAAATAATAATTTTCAACCGGCATTACTTCTCAGAGCTTTCAATGCTAATAGCTTCTCCTGGATCAAAATCTCACTAGCTTATTCGAGAACATATTCAATGGCTTCAAAATATTGCTCAGCCTGGATCGACCACCAAATACCAATACTTGCTCTCCACCTAACTCTGGAATCATCAAGATTTGACGATACCCACAACTAACATACCAGTTCATAAAAATCTGGTGTGTAAGGAAAATCTTCCCTAACTACAGCACTGCAGAACTTCTTCAAGGGACTGCACCCCCCAATGCCTAAAGGTCCCAATCTTCCCACAAATAAGATTATCTATTTCTGAATCTACCCTCAAATTTATATGCATACTGCCTTGATCCTTCTCAATCTCCATCAAAAAAACTAACAGATATCAACAACTAACTAAATAACACTCACTAGTATTAACAACTAACAAATATTAACTAACAGAAACTAATAAAACCAACATAGTCCTAGGTTTGAAATTCATTTAATTTGAATCTTTTTTTGCTGAAAGCAAAGGTATTTTCCACAGCCAGAAGTCATGAGACTAGTTCCCCACACGCAGAGATCACTAAAAAGCCTTTCACCACCTCAGCAAAGTCTTCTCCATACATGCTCAAAGAATTTAAACTATCTTCCAACTGTATTAAACCTTGTTCTTATCTAATTTGAACAGTTAAGGAATTGAAAACTAAGAAATTTTGTTATGAAAATTTGAAAAGATAATAGCACATTCGCAAAACAGAGGTGTTATAAATCATGATTGATTTTAACCTTGCAATATCCAGTTAAGATGACTTCATCTCCATCTTCAAGAAATTTCCGGTCTAACCCATTTACAGACACTGCATTTTGTCCATTCCATGTTAACTCTAGCAAACATCCTCGTGACTCTGGCTCCTACAGTGAAAAGCACGTATTTCAACTGGATTAGTTGATCAGTTGAAAAGGAACAATTCCCTCAAAGAGAAAGAAAAAAACTGGAACATAAAAGTAAGACTGTGTAAAGTATAGAATCTTACAGGACCACTAACTGTCCCAGTTCCTAGGAGATCGCCTGGCCTGAGGTTGCAACCATTGATTGTATGGTGAGCAAGTTGCTGGGTCAATGTCCAATATCTACAAAGAGATACATAAGTGAATATATGTATTGTGTATAACTGAATTATCAATATTAGTTGAAGAGAAATTCCTCACAAGTGCTTTAGATTACTTCGTGTCACCACACCTGAATCTTCATGTCCAGCAGGTTTTATTTGAGCCTTGAAGCAAAAAAACAATTGTATGATTAGTGCAATAATCCAAAAAAATCAACTGAATATTTTTAGGATTCAACTGCACAATATGGGATTTGAGTCCCACATTGCAAGTATGGATTCTAGTCTGGGGTTGATAAGGTTTTTGACTCTCTAACTACAACTGCTAGCTTTTTTGCTAGTTTGTGGAATGGTTCTTCCAAAGTTCTTATCATATATCGTCTTGGAAAAAGAATCATAAAGAAAGAAAAAAAATCCCTACTTCAACTACAGTAGAACAGAAGGACCATGAAGAACTACAATTAATCAGAGAACAAGAGGAAGTAATACTAAGTACATGCATGCAGATAGTAACGGTGCTTTGAAATACCTCTAGGGAAATATCATAGCTTTTGGACACTTTCTCCGTCAAATATGGAAGTGGAGGAGGATCCTGGATTTAGTAAATAGCATGCCACGGTTAATTTGAACAGCAGACATGAACAACCAAGTTATAAAGTTCCTACAGCGTCAATCATAAAAGAAAGAAACTCGTTACCTGTTTTGGGGCTTGGGAAGCAAAAGGTTCTAATGCTTCCAAGGTCACAATCCAAGGAGATATTGTTGTACCTGTATAATTTTAGATAGGAGCATAAAAAAAAGTTAACTCAAAAATAACAACTAAAAGGTGATAGTTACTATCTAGAGCAAATGGTAAATGGAATCATCCGCATTGAATATACTGTACAGACAGGTCCAATTGCCTAGCTTTTTTCAAATAGAACTTAAAGGATATTAAGTAACTATTTGTAACATCTTACCAAAACTCTTTCCAAGAAAAGGACCGAGAGGAATATATTCCCATGCCTGAATATCTCGAGCTGCCAAATATAATCCATTAAAGCATCAATTAGTAGGCAGGGCATGGTAACATAAAAAAAATATTGAATTGGAAAACTACCACTCCAGTCGTTCATTATAACAAGTCCAAAGATGTGATCTTCAGCATTGTTAATATCCACTGGTTTTCCCAATTCATTTCCAGGTCCAACAATAGTAGCCTGCAAAAAATAAAAATTTTAATCTAAAATGAAACAAATGAAAAACAATGCAGTATCATGGTAATTCATTTAGAAAAACTACATACAAAGAAAATGACACTATGTTCTCATCTTGAGTTTTATAGTTTTAAAATAGAACTTTAAATATGCATTTTAGTCAGTAAATAGCCACAGAAAATGTGTAAACAACAAGCTAACCATTTCCAACTCAAAGTCTAGCTTTAATGAAGGGCCAAAGTAGGGTGTAGAGCCACCAGATGGATGAGCCTGACCTCTGGAAAGCACAAAGCAGCATGACATAGTCAGATAGAATGCAGAGCAATTAAATACATAATGGACAAAAGGAGCTAGAGCCTGGTGCTCTCATAAAATATTTATGATTTAATGAATACACCACACATGAAGATTGACAATAGAAACCATATCCCTTCCACAGTTGACTATATATGCCAGAGCCATAGGCATGTATTAGAAAGGTTCCTATGTTAAGCACTCAAACATTGATGCCATATTTCTTCTTATGTTCGCAACCATAAGACTTGAAAAAACGAAAAGATTCAAAAAGCTGCTTAAGCAAGCACACAAACTCATGATCAGAAAAATTTGCAGTTAGTGCCAAAACTTATCACCTTGGTCGAATAATATCTGTTCCAGAAATAACAACAGAAGATGCCCGTCCATGGTACGCAATAGGCAGGCGATACCTGTGAAACATGCTTAACCTTTTATTTACAGGGAAAAATTTACTCAAGTTCATTTGTAAAGCCTTCTAAATCAACACACCAATTATCTAGAACAGGAGTCTGAGGTCCACGAAATATGAGCCCACAATTTTTAGTGTGATGCAGAGACGTAAAGAAATCAGTATAGTCCCCAACAACAACAGGGAGAAGCAACTCCGCGCTACTCTGAAAATCCAGAAACTACAAGCATTAAAGAAGTGACAAACTCAAACACAACCATTTTTAAAAAATCAGGAACGCGAATGAAAAATACCAAAGGCACAAGTGCCTTCTGCCTCAATTCCGTGTCGTCCCTCAAGGTGGGCTCCGTTGCTGCATTAAAAACAACCCAATTCGCATAAGAACCAACCTTTGAAGCTCGTACAAACTTTGGCATGCATGTGCACCTTAATAAGCAGTGCAGTGTGAAAAAAAAAAGCAAAGAACAGTGAACAATTAGGCCTTGTTTGTTTACAGATTTTAACAATGTTTTCTATAATTTGTGTGTCCCTTCAGAACATTTGAAAGTGTTCGTATCATGAACACATTTATGTTTTCCAAAAAAAATCTCCTTCGAGCACTTGAATAGAAACCACTTGAGCTAGAGAATGAGAAAATATCTCATGCCTAGCTTTTATTTAAAAAGTTAGAATGAGAAAATATCTCCTATTACTCTGTTTTTCAGCTTTTAAGTTTTTAAAATCCTTGATTTGGAAACAGTTTTCAAGAATGAGCAAGAAGTGTCAAACAAGCCCTCAAACAATTAGCCAGAAACAAGTGAGGTTGCATATACCTGATAAAAGCTTTTGAAGAGTGGCACGAGCTTCCTTCCATGCCGGCCTTCCAAGGGATACAAACTTATTTAGATTAGGCTGTCACACAAATGATCAGTTAGACGAAAGGTTCTCATTTACCAAACAATTCTTGAAAACCATACCCACGACACGATATCGTAAAACCTTATATTAAAATAAATAAATACAATGTTGAATGATGTGTCACAAAAAGATGTAAGAGAGAGAGAGAGTAAAAACGTTCATCCAAATATTAAGGTACATTTTTTCCGTCCTTTCAGATTCACCGGGAAAACGAAAAGATTGTGACAAGTCCATAAACTACGAAATCTTAGGCTAAAATTAAGCTACACTTTTCCTTCTTTTTGAAAATAAAAGTTTGAAGTTACCAAGATTGGTTATTGCATGTTTAGATAGCAGTCAGAGCAACTCCAAAGCAATTGTACTACTGAAACAACATTTTTTTCTTTCTCATCTCGTGTTGTTGGAGATCCCAACTTGTATACGTCATCACTGCATGTTTGGGTTAAAGTTCAGACTCTTTTTTCCTTCTTTTTTTATTCAGTACACTATAATTCATTAAACTGCAAGAAAATTCAGAGAAAAGCACTTTCTAAACTTTAATCCAAACATGGGCTTAGTCGGTGGAAGAAGTGAAAGGCAGATTGAAAGTTAAGAAAGTTACCTGGAGGAAGCAATCGGAGTTTCGGAGGAGAGGACCGTCGAAGAGGCCGGCGGAAGCAATTTCAGAGAGATCGAGGACGTAGTCGCCGATGGCGACGCCGGGGCGAGGAGACGAAGAGGGTTGGGGCTTGAAGACTCCGTAAGGAAGGTTATGTATTGGGAAGTGAGAATCTGGATGAACCTCAACGAAAGATTTTAGCAAAGCCATTGTACAGAAATGGTGACGATGCCACTGCTTCAGCTTATGTCAATATTTCAACACCTTGAAAGAGACTCAACCGTGAACAAGAGCGTGTTCTGTTTTATAGATAGAGAGATAGAGATGCCACAATAATAGTTACTAATTTACAGGGAACACCTCTTCCATTGTAATCTTATTTTATTATTTTTATTATGCCCGTCTAAAAATACTAATAATAATATTTTTAATTCTTTAACTACTGCTTGAAATAATTTTTTTGTGTAATTTGTTTTAAAGATTTAATTGTTTGGTTTATTACTTAGCTTTTTGACCTAATGGAATTGTTTATTGGAGGATGATTTGGGGTGGTAGTTGGAAAGGAAGGGGTTAGATAGGTGCATAATCCCCCAACTACCTCCAAGTCCAAGCATACGCACGTTGCTTACATTAAATATATTTTTAATTTCTATTAAACAGGTGTTTTAATCATGGTTAGGAAATTTATTTATTTTTAGTTTTAAATCTTTTAAATTAAAAGTTATTGTGATTTTATGTTGATATTATACCCACATAGTCACGGGCATTAAATTCGTTTAACAAATAAACTTTGTCATGATCAAGTTAAAGTGTTTATTTTTATTATCAGATTTTGTAGTTTGGAATTAAGATTTGTGTTAAAATAGATATTTTTATTAAAGACAATAAATTTTAACAAGTTTGTTTATTAGTATGGAGATCTCAAAAAAGTTTATTAATGATGTAACATTGAGAAGGATGTAACGAATTTTGTATCTACTTGCTTTGACTTGTTAGAAGTTGAATGTGAAACATTGACTTACAAGTGTGTTGCATCAACTATATATTATGATACAAAATTGAGATAACATTTTCATGAAGTTTGTTACTTACTTGTTAGGCACACTAAGAATGTGCACTTCTTACTCATGCACTTGAGAGTTTACATAAAAAAAATTAACATAAATTTATATAAGTGAAATTATTAGGTTATTAGGTTATATGAAATTTTAAACAATATTGTATCTGGTAGAAATCCCAAATTACTTTCAAATATTGATAGTAGTTGCATAGACATTGAGAACTAGCTTAAGATCTAATTTAATCTACCATCCACATATGATAATAATCTAATAATTAAATGTTTTGTTAGGAACTTATGTTTGAATCATTTGTACCATTAATACGAGATCTTACCTTTAATAAAGTTTAATTACAATAATTACTAAATAAATATTAATATCATAACATATTAAAGTTTAATTACAAAATTACTAAATAGATATACACCACATTAAAATTCAATTACAATAATTACTAAATCAATATTAATATGACACCTTATAAAACTTTCAATAGTAAAAAATGTAAAACACCTTTATCTTAAATATAAAAATCGAGAAAATCTCTTATTTTGACTAGAGTTAGTAGAAGAAACCAGAAGATTAAGTTAATAATGAGAAAGCATGACTTATCCGTACGTTTAACTTTTTTTTTTCACTTATACAATAGTGAATTTGGGCTTGGGTTTGCAAACTTTAGTTTTTTTTTTTGGTAGTTTCTTTCTGCACCCATACATTTTTCTTCCTCCACCCAACAATGTTCTGCAAAGATAAAATTGTTCCTATACAAAAAGGTACATTTATTTGTTTGCATTCTATTATGAAATCCGGTAAATTTTTGGACTGGCGCTCCCAGTAAAATTTGGATTGACGCGTCCAGTAATCTTTTGGATTGGTGCTTTCGATAGTACATGAATGACAGTGTTAATCCAAAATAAAAAAGTGTAGATCATCCATATTTAAAAAAACCATTTTGAATCCGCTATGCATTCCGGATTCAGAAATTCATAATTGAAAAAAAATATTATGGATCCACCAATTCGTAATAGAAAATTAGACTTCTGGATTCAGCTATTCGAAAATCAACAATTTATACAAACTTTGCTTCTAGAACACCCCCTCATTCGGAAAACAATATGATTCACTTTCAGATTGATGAATCCATAGCACACTTCCAAATCCCGATTTTAAATAAAAGGTGAAGGTCAGTTTCGGGATTTAAAAATTTGTGGGGTTGCAGGAAGAAAAATGTAGGGTCTGCCTTTTTTTTATAGGCAATTACTTACAAAAATTTCCTTAAATAAATAAAAAGCCAAATCTTCTTTCACCATATCAATTCTTACCCGTGCACCCATTTTATCACACAAATGATGAAAAACTATTTTTGGAATAATGAAAATAACCTTAAATGAAAAGAGAGTGTTGATAAAAAAATATTTCAAGAATTACTTTTCTGAAATATATTTATGGATTTTGATTTCTATAACATATTTCTGAATTTTAGAATTTATTTTCTAAAATGTATTTTCAAATTTTGTGTTTTAGATTTTTTTTTTCAAAATGTATTTTTGCATTTTAATTTTTTTTTGGTATAAATTTTTTTGTATTTTGGATTTTCTTTTTCAAAATAAGATTTTAAATTTTAAATTGTAATTTTGGAAAATTTGAAAAATGTTAGGGTGCATGTTCAAATTGATATGGTAAGAAGTTGTGAAATAAAAAAAGGGTACAACTTTTTCAATTTTTTTTCTTTGTATTTGTTGGATTTGTATGTAGAGGCCCAACTCTGCTGTTTTTTTTAAAAATGATATGTATTTCTTAACATTTAAAAAAAAAATAAAAATCAGGTGTCATGTGGAAAAATTTGCTCATTTTTTACTCTTACATATATATACAGACACACGTAAATTACTGCTTAAAAGGGTAAAAGAAAGAAAAACAGAAACAGAATGGAACATTCGTTTTATGCTGCGTGCGTGTGCGCTGCGTTGGAATTCTGCCATTTGAAGCTGAGACAGAAATTTTGGACAGCAATCTGAAGTATAGAACCCTAGGATTCAGTAAAAAAGGAACCCTAGGATTTGTGAGTTTCTTGGAATCAGTGAACGTTTTCTTTAGAGTTTGTTGTTGAGACGAGGAGAAATGTCGACGGACCTGCAATTGAAATCGAGTTGTAGCGGATGCGGATCAACGACGGATCTCTACGGAAGCAATTGCAAGCACATGACTCTGTGCTTGAGCTGCGGCAAAACCATGGCGGAGAACCGCGCCAAATGCGTCGATTGTGGTGTCACCCTTACTCGCCTGATTCGAGTTCGATTTGTTCTCCCTTACTTTTGCTGTTATTGAATTCGCGTATTCTGACTTTAATTTATTCGGTGTAATTGATCATGATGTGGTGAAATCTTTCACTGGTTTGTCTGTGATAGGAATATAATGTTCGTGCAAGTTCTACCAATGACAAGAACTACTTTATTGGAAGGTTCATGACCGGTTTACCAGATTTTTCGAAGAAGAAAAGTGCTGAGAACAAGTGGGCTCTGCAGAAGGAAGGACTGCTCGGTCGCCAAATTACTGATACTTTGCGGGTATTGAAGTCTGCCATTGCTTCGTAGTTATAACTTCCCTGCATGGTATTTAAAGCACCTCATTTCTCAAAATAAATGGTCACTGAAAAATTAGAAACTCTTCAGTTTCGAATGCAAGCAAATCTTAACCAGTTGACGGCATGAGATTATCTCTAAAATGTCTTCAATCAATTGAGGTTTTATTTCCAATTACTCTCTTTTATTCCTGATATATGAAGTTTCAAAAGAGGGTATTCTGGAAAATGTTATTTTTAAATAAAAAATTTACGATTATAGGTTACTTAATAATTTTCTTAATTAGTGTGAATCAATTATTTTTGTTTATATTGAGAAGGGTTCTACGAATCTATATCTATATCTATATTAGTCAAAAAGTAAGGAAGTGAATAATTACTTGGGAATTGTAATAGATCACGTTTTTTCTAAATGAAAACTTTCTTGTTGCATTACATAGGAGAAGTACAAGAACAAGCCTTGGCTCTTGGAGGACGAAACAGGTCAGTCCCAGTACCAGGGTCATCTAGAAGGTTCACAATCGGCTACATATTACCTGCTAATGAAGGAAAGGAAGGAATTTGTTGCCATTCCTGCTGGTTCTTGGTACGCTTATTGTGTTAAGGATTGTGTTTGACTGCGAGAAGAATGCTCTTATGAAATTTGTTGTTTGTCTTTTTAGGTACAACTTTAACAAGGTTGCTCAATATAAGCAATTGACATTGGAGGAAGCTGAAGAGAAGATGAAGAATAGAAAGAAAACTGCAGATGGATATCAGAGATGGATGATGAAAGCAGCAAATAATGGCCCAGCTGCATTTGGTGATCATGGAAAATTTGATGAGAAGGAAAGCAACACAGGTGGAGGGAGAAGCCGTAAAAAAACCGGTGAGGAGGAAGAAGGTCATGTTTCTGATAAGGGAGAGGAGGATGAAGACGACGAATCTGAAAGGAAGAATAGACTTGGGCTTTATAAAAGACCTGCTGATGATGATGAAGAAGGTCCAAGGGGAGGGGATCATGATCTAGAGGATGACGATGTTGAGAAGGGTCAGTATCTGTGCATTCTTCATTCATTATGTTTACTGATGAAAATGGTGGCAAAGATTGTCATTTATTTCTGATTAGTTTTATGAAGTGATGACCTATCTTGTATGCAATTGCATTCCATAATTAATCAGAATAAACATATTGCATATGCAACAGCTGACGGGGGATATGCATCATTAAATGCTGGAGATGAGAGGAAACTGTTGTCTCTGTTAAAACTGGTTCAGTTTTATTGGAGTTCTTAAAGTGTTCGTCTTTTCCAGTATCTAACTTGATTGCTTCATTGTTGTTACTTGTATATCTGCTTACTTGATGGAGGATATTGCTTAGAGAGTAAAAAGCATATCCGAATTCTTCCATGAATCAAATATAGGCTTCATATAAATCAGGTTTTTAAGTATTTATTTTGGCCTTGGATATAATCGGGATTACAGAATTCATATAGCTTTTCAATACCCGTTGCCATAAGTTTGTTGTACGTGCATGATTTATTAAGAGTTTTGAATCCTAAAATATATTACAGGGCAGGTGCATCTTCAATGCATCTAATAGAGTTTATTTATGTTCTAGCATTATGACTTTTCTAATAGTCTATTAGAAAATGCTGTCAGAAAAAAAGATTATGAAAATTAGCTCATGAGAACATCTTGTTTGAAAGTTGACAAACTTGAGACTCTGTGAAACCAGTAAGACATGCAAGACTTCTCTGTCTCCGGTCAATAAAGTGTCATTTTCCATGTTGCAGAATCTGTGCAACTTTTCCCATATAATATTTCTAAGATGATCAGTCAAGCATGCACAGTAAACTGTAAATATGAACTCACGAATTATATGTTTGTTCATGAATTATTCCCAATTTTTTATCTTAAAACCAATTATTGAATTGATGGCAGAACTTCTGGGGATCCGTGAGTTGTTTTCTACGGTGAGTGACAGTGGATTGATGTTACTGCATGATTAATTAGTTTAACAATTGAGTTGATTGATCTATTTACTTGAATATTGTCCCAATCATTGCAAGTGATTACAATCTTAAATTGGTATGAACTGAAAGTTGAAAGCATGAGTAGATGGTTTTTATGTTACATATGCATAGATTAACCAGTTTGTTTTTTGTTGAAACTCACAGGACACTTCAACAAATACACATGCTTATTCTTGCTTTTGACTCGTACATCTTTTACAGGTGATGACTGGGAGCATGAGGAGATTTTCACTGATGACGATGAAGCTGTTGGAAATGATCCCGAGGAAAGGGAGGATTTGGCTCCTGAGGTTCCTGCTCCTCCTGAAATCAAACAGGTTAGTTTCAACTCCTTAAATATTTCATAGTTGATGTATTGGGTATGGATTTATTTATGGAGATCAAAATTATCGAAACAACAGACATTATTAACTGCTCCTTTCCTTTTCTCTTGTCACTTCCTATATGTTATATTTTCAATATATTTAATTAATCTTTGTTATGAGTAGAAGATAGCTCAAAATCAGTAGTGGATTTCTTGGTTACATAAAGATAAGTTTTTAAGAGAAAAATTTCTGAAGTAATCACTGAGTGACCTGTTTTGTGATTCCAGGATTAGAACTTTAATACTTGATTAAACTGCAATTATTAATGGAGTTACTTTGCTCATTGCTCATTTCCATGAGTACCTTGGTTTCCTTTTCACGTGGAAGTATGCTATGCTTTCAGCCATTTTCTGGTATTGACATTTTGGTTACAGGGATGCTTGATGTATTATATTATGTTCTACATATGGTATAAATTGGAGTTGATAAAGACATTTTCATGTTTGGTTTGTGTTATTGTGCCATTCCTAAATCATTGCTATAATTACAATTGCAGGATGAGGAGGAGGAGGATGAAGATAATGAAGAAGGGGGAGGTCTGAGCAAATCTGGGAAAGAGCTGAAGAAGCTGCTTGGGAAAGCTAGTGGTCTGAATGAATCTGATGCAGAGGATGAAGATGACGACGATGACGATGTATGAGTTTTGTTCTTTTTTCTTTTCAGTTTTGCCATTTTCTTTAACTTTTTTATAGTAGTTCTACAATTGCTAATTGTTCCATGTCCACTAATACGATGAAAAGAATGAACTTAACTTGGTACAAACTGCAATGCCTTTTGTGGTGAAGCTACGGAATTTTTACATCTTTTACTTCTCTAAAATGGGAAGTAGGTGATTTATTTTTTATTTTATTAAAAATCTCTCATCAACTAGAAATACTGTCACATTGTGGTTTATTACTGAGTGCAAATCTTACTTTAGAAGTTGGTTTTGTGAGATTAAGTTAGAATAGCTCATTTTATAATGTTAGAAATATATGGTAATATTATCTTTAGAATATTTTAGAGTATATTAAATGAACTCTTAAAGCATTTATTCTTCTTTTTGTATTTTATGATTTCTTTTCTTGTTTAGTTATACTATTTATCGTTATGGGGATATCTAATTAGAATCATATTTATTTGAATACGATCTTTTGGCATATCATATCATGTATATAGGATTAAATCTCCTAGAATTATTTGTATTTATTGCAATCAACCTATATAAAATGGAGTCTGTTGTGTAGTCCATACATAGTTTTCAGTATCTTTTGCGTCTATTTCTCTCTCATTCAATGTACTTCATTGGAATCCTGGAAAACCTAGCATTAACGAGTCACTTTTCTTTGCCTAGATGGATGATGAGGTTGGCAATCCTCCTGTGATTGCTACGAAGACTAAGGATGCCCCTAAGGAAGAACCTGTTGACAACAGCCCTTCAAAGCCAACAGCAACAGGACCTGCTCGTGGAACACCATCTTCAAAGTCTTCAAAGGGAAAGAGAAAATCAAATGAAGAAGTAAAACCAACTAATACTGCAACACCAAAGAAGGTGAAGCAGGAAAATGTAAGTCACTGATTTTCGCAAGATTGCTTGATGATTACAATTATTGCTTTACTTTTTCACAAAAGTGTTGGCTGCTGGGATAACTTCTATAAATTCAGCACCGAACAATTACTGTGGTGTTGGACTTATTTTAGAGATCCATTTTATTGCAAAGCTGATACTGCTTAGTTGGAAACTTTTCTTTAGAAGAGTTGGAGAGAAGGTGCTCTTAATTTATCCTTGAAGCAATTTTTCAATGGCGGATGCAAACACCATATGGCTTTTGTGTATTGGTTGAGATTTTAGAAGAATCTTTTATCAAATAAATTTTGTGCCGTGACAAAAGAACTTATTTTTAAATGCTAATCCAACAGGTTTTCCTATAACTACCATTGAAATTATTTGTTGTTTTATTAAATTAGGAACCAAAGTCGTCTGCCAAAGATGTAAATGGGTCTGCATCTAAAAGTAATGCACCTCCCAAAGGTACACCTCCATCATCATCATCAAAACCTGGGTCTTCCGCAACAGCTTCTGGACCTGTGAGTGAGGAAGAAATTAGGGCTGTTTTAAGGCAGAAGACTCCAGTGACCACTCAGGATCTTGTAGCTAAATTTAAGGCAAGACTAAGATCTTCGGAGGTAAGTGATAAATTTTCTCTATCCTCGACTGAAGTGGACGTGTTTGCTTTATTGTTATTATAATCAAATTGTGTATGCCATGTCCACAGTATGTTTTAAAATTAAAGGGTATTTTTCACTGTTCCATACTCGCCGAAGGCACAGGCAAATTCTTAATAAATATTTACAAATTGGCTCCAGGACTTTGGAAATTATGTAATGCATCTAATTTTTGTGGAACTGCTGCCATTTTAATAATCTTCATAACGATTTGCGACTCTTGTGTTAATATAGCAACTAATAATCTTATATTACCTTGTTCTTTTGGATAGAGATTGGATGCATGAACTATGTATCGTGTGAGGATAAGAATGCTTATCTGATTCTAATTTGTACCTTTTTGTATACTTTATTTAGTTAAAATTTTTGTGTGATTCATTTGGATTGATGGCTAAACTGGTCTAACGGTGACATAATAGCATCATTGGTTGAATTTTTAAATCTTTGGTTGAAACCGCATCCTGTGCTTCTTTGCTACATGCAGGATAAGCAAGCATTTGCTGAGATCCTGAAGAGAATCTCTAAAATACAGAAGACTGCAAATGGATCCAGTTATGTTATCCTGAGAGACAAGTGACATGTAGACCCCAATGATTGGTTCGGAAAAAATGCAGCATAAAAAAAAAGATGATATCCATGTATATTTTTCACATTTTGGGCACCGTCGTCGAGATTATATTATTAACTTAATGCCAATCGAGTGTAAGAGACTGTTTTGTTTTTTAAACCATGAAAATGGGGTTTCATCGGGTTACAAATGTGAGTATATGGTATGGAGCTTACCCCGGTGCATTGAATAAACAGGATCTACCTCTTATTAACATTATAGAAAGAAACATATTGTATGAGTATGAGTTATAAATATGATGTACTTTTATAAGTGTTTTCCGTGTATGTGCAAATTATTTTATATAAACCATCAATTTTATCATTAAAAAACCATCAATTTAGTTTTTATTGTATTATCCTTTTTTTCTAAAAAGTCTTTTAAACAATAAAATTATATAAATTTCTTAAGCATTAGAAATTACTGAGTATAGTCTCGAAAGTATTGAAAAATCTTTTAAACTAATCTCACAACATTAGTCAATTGCATGGATTAAACTGATGAATATCAATACTTTAAACTTCATTGTATATTTTCATTATTTGAGAGAGTAAATTTGATGATTGATTAACATTCGTGAATTGTAAAATGCACCGAACAATTTCATCAATATTGACATTTAAAAATGGCATTTGAAGAAAATTCAATATAACAAATTCATAAAAGAAGATTCAAAAACAAATATCTTTCTTAAACTAGAGTGCTGGACATATAGTCGCATTAAAAAAAAAGAACATAGCAGGGTCCCAACTCCCAAAACAGTATCTAAATACATAGATAGAGGCAATGGTCCTCACATATAGGGTAGTTAAAGATGTGAATAAGCAAGGCCAATGATGACGCAAAACATAAGAGTGAGGAGTAACAGAGTGCTGTGACCAAAACGGGTTGCAGCAGAAGGAGTAGTGGGCGCGGCAGCCTCAAAATCAGATAGGGTGGAATACTTTTTGTTTGCGATGCCTTGGCCCTTTGGCAGAACCTCAATGTGTAGCTTCAGACCATTTTTGCAGTTCTGAGCTTCGCTGCTCACAAAGTACCTCATTCCTTCACTCTCAAGTGGGATAGCATGCAAACCCTCTGTGTACATTTTTATGGGATTTCTCACATCACACGCTTCGTATTCCTCTTTGCTTTCAACCTCAGCCACTAGTCCCTCAGCCACTGAGTATGTCAGCCCTGCTCGTATTAAATCCTCGCGTTATTCTTTATTCATATTCATATTAAAATAGAGAAACACGCCATAAAGTCAACAAATACAATGTCTCATCATACCTTAAAAAAATTGTTTTTTCAAAGGATGTTACAACACAAGTCTTGTTAGCATTTTTCTTCTCATATAGAGAAATACTGTATGAATAATAATACACTTATGTCTTTGAAGTCATCGTTTCATCCTTCATGCTACTATAACACTAATATAATTTTTTAATACAACAAAGTATCGGCTCAAATTAAAAAAGAAAAAGTGCTACCTACTTTATATGTATATATAATAATAAAAGCAACAAATTGATCCACAAATTTTGTACCAACTATTCTCAAGACTCAACAGAAAGGTTTAAATGCTACCTAGTAGTCACACCGAATAATAATACATGCAATTTTAACTCAATTTCTATCTTTAAGTGCGTGCTTCAATTAATTTACCATCTCTTCAAGCAATGTTAGGTTTTATTTGTTCACAAAAGATATCCTAAAACACAGTACCAAAAAGGAGCTAAGTCTATACTTTCACTTTTTAACGCTACCAGTATTAATAAGTGAGTGTATATATAAAAATAAACCTAAAAGATACACAATGTATGAACCGCGGGGCTCCTCCTCCGGTTAAATGAATGCACAGAACAGAAGGAAACACAATCTTTGAAAGCTGACCTGTAATACTCTCCTATTATTTTTCCTTATTTTCCGATAACATAAGTATCATCACAATCAATGCCAAGACCCAGATCTTGTAATAAAAAGTAAAAAATAAAATAAAAGCATCGTATATTTCATCATTCTTCCATTTCATCAGAACCAAGAAAGTGGTGAAACGAATGATGAAACTCAGTGGGAAGGGTAGACATGATATAAAGGAAAAGGAGATAAGAAAATAATGAATTTGCCTATTTGGTAAAGAAAAAGAAAAGGAAAATGGGAGACTTACAAATTTGATCTCCAACCCTGAAGAGCCTGCCAGAAGACCAGGAAACAAGGTCTGAGGTTGGATCCCAACCACGGTCTGCTCCGACCACATGTTGCTCCTGTCCTGCCACCCCTTTTCCACCCAGGCAAAGGACCACCAGTGCAACACTAAAAATGATCCCTTTACCCATTTTCACTTTTCAATATTCCTCGGACTCACAAGGTAGTGGTGGGTGCGTGAAGAGAGTGATGGATTGGTGGTGACGAAAATAGAAGGTGGTTTGTGTTTATAAATAATGTGTTTTGCAGGGCAAGGAATGACTTTCCAGGTAGCTTCCTTACTCTTCCAAACTCACAGGAAGCACAACAAGGACTGGTAGTTGTGGCTCTCCTCCCACACTCTCTGCAACCAATTGTCAATTGCTTAGTGTGTGTGTCTCTCTGCAGTATCTGTAAATGGAAAACTCTAGCTGTTTATGTACTCATTTGCCCTTCTTTTTATCTCTTCACCACATTAAAGTGAAAGCCCTCTTTCGTAAAAAAAAAATAAAGTGAAACGTCTCCATAAATTTTCACCTTTCATGAACCATTTTTGCCCTTTTATTTTCTGATAACAAAAATGTTAGTAATTCATACATTTCTATGAATACATTTTTGAAAAATACCCCTGCTTCTTTTCTATTTATAATACTTTAAAGTAAATTTAGAATGTTTTATCTTAATTAATTTTAGTCTAAAAAAGATAAGTTGATACTTGTGCCTAACCACCGTAAGTTCTGAAATATTAAAGAATCTAACTATATATATTCTTTAACCGAGTTTTCAAAGTCTTTAATAATCATTATGAATAGATTAATGAGTTTTTATTGATGAGAGTGGTCATTATAGAGTAATGAATAATAATCATATTGTTAATTTAAATCTTTGTGTTTCTAAGGACTTCTTGCAGAGTTTTTTTTTTTTTTTCAGAAGGTAAATCTCTCATCTTTGTTGAAGACCAATTGAAAAGCTTATTTATAAAAAATATTCAATTCTCATTGAGATATTTTCGAATTCATTTCCGGTTAGAACGATATTATATATTTGTTGAAATTCTTTTCTCAACACTATAATTTCATACAAAATAAATTTAAAAAATATAACAACTTTAATATATTTTTTTTAAATGGTACCTATTTTAAGTGAACTTAAAATAAAGTTCAAATTGAAATGTTAAGGACTAAAATGTCCAACTAATACAAACTCAAATTAATTTAAAATGTATTTTCCCCAACCCCACTGTATTGAAATTTAAGCTTTATGTACAATAAAAGTTCGTGATAAAATGAAACATTATGCAAGCAACAAGGCAACAACCATCTCAAAAAATGACAAAGAAAAAGGGGAATATAGAATGGCACTTATGACCTATTGGATTCATTAGTGTACTCAAAGTGGAACGCTCTGGAAATTGGCAATTTGGGATAAAACACATGATTTCAAATCTGAAGAAATAATTATCCTGAAGAGAACATGTAACACAACTAACTTTATTATTTGATGCATGTTTTTTTTATTTTTTAAATAAAATTATTTATAAACAGTTTCAATGGGCCAAATTTTAAAAAAAAATAACTTGCAGCTGTTTGATTTAAGAAAATGTTAAGATGAACAAAATTGGAGCCTATAATAAATTTTGAACACCAAATTATTATTAAAATTTAGTGAAAGTTGTTTTTTTAACAGTGATCTTATTATATGACTTCAAAATTTCAATGATTTGAGTTTCTTCAGAGCTTGGAGTCTCCTGGGACTTTCGGAAGGAGCGTGCGAAAACCATTTAAGAGGTATTTTTTTATGATTGATTTCATTTTATATGCAGTTTTTTTATTTTAATTTTTCAATGACTTTGGAGTTTGGAGAGTAACATTTGTGATGCAGTGATAATGTAGCAAAGGGGAAAGTTGAATGAGGAAGAATTGATGAAGAAAGAACAAGAAATGGTGACCGAAGAAGAAGAGACAAAGCTAGTGTACTGTCTAGGCCGAAAGGTCAAGCAAAAGGTTGTACCAAAAGTCTCAACCGAAAGGTTGTACCGAAAGTCTCAACCGAAAGGTTAAATATAAAAAGTAAATAAGTAAAATTAAATTAGTGATTATAGCAAAGCCCATAAGATGGGCCCAAATATACAGGTGTGTGTTTTC
>Ga0123342_1003946_pt1 | contig 23257 bp, 12 predicted proteins | sample Turbeawhitnodule_FD_89960 | JGI IMG/M metagenome (GOLD analysis project Ga0123342, IMG submission 89960) | Root nodule microbial communities of legume samples collected from Mexico - Turtle bean Mexico white nodule | ecosystem: Host-associated > Plants > Roots > Nodule | place: Mexico: Nepantla... | reverse complement strand
CAAATCCATGGGCGTGAGAGGATTAAAACCATATACTACCTCAAAAGGAGAGGCATTAGTAGTCTTGTGAACTACTCTATTGTAAGCAAATTCAATGTGGGGAAGGTACTCATCCCAAGATTTTTTACTTTCTACGTGTCTTTAATCCCTTCCTTTTGAAAAGTTTTGCATATAACAAGACAAATAGCTAAAGAAAGAATGTTATTCAAAAGGAATGGCAGTACATATAGAAAAAACAAATTGAATTTGTCAATCAAAATGTAAACAAATATATTTTGAAATACTAAATTTGAAAATTTTAGTTGCATTTATGAAGTGACAGTTCAGGAAATACTTTACGAATTTTTTACGAATTTTATAATCTAAGAGTTCAAAAATATTATTACACAATAATATTAGGATACTACTACTGTAGGGATATTTTTTTTTAATTACGCAATTTAAAAGTTATGCGTTTTTAACTATAACATGTATTATGCATTAATTGCTTAATTTAAAAGACTTTCAGATTGTACCATCCAAGATAAATCTAAAATCAGTGTGATGCCTTGCATGCTGTTAATTTTCACGTCTTGTTATAAAGGTTCATGGTGATTGAAGACGAGGGCAAAATATCATATTATACTTAATAAGGAGTTGCAAGAAAGAATTATCGAATGCACGTCAATGTCTCCTTCTTGCACTCCATATGATTTATAAATGGTAAATATAGCCCTAGCACTATATTGGAAAATTCAGAATTAGTTTTCCTTTTTTAGTGAAAATATAAGATGGACGCTTATGAAAGAAATAATATCGCTAAGTTTTCTTTATACAAAGAATGAGATAGGAATGCTTCTTCCTAATGCTCATTACATTTTTAAAAGAGAGTTACAATTTCCAAAAAACTTTTTAATGGTCATCATTGAATATATTCAATGGATCGATTGCTAATATTAATTGGTCATAATCTTTCATTAAATTAAGGAGGAATTCTCAACAATTCTCTCCCTTAATTTACTTAATTGAGGGTATCAATAATTCAACTCTCCAACAATTATGTTACCAATATTCATTGGTCATAATCTTCCATAAAATTAAGGAGGGATCCCCAACATTTAGGTCACTTCTTCTTCATTTTAAGCTTTCTTTTTCATTGTACTGTTTGTTTGTGGGTGGTTGCTAGTGTTGTAAGTGATGGTTGTAGGTGGTGGTTGGAGGTGGTGAAGCCAAGCTGCAATGAGTTTTGTGTGTTTTATCACTATTTTTTATTTTATTTTCATGATATATATCGGATTGTCCATCATGTGTACCTTTTGTTTAATACCGATTCGTGCATTCCAGTATACAATCCTGGATCCAGTCATACATACTAGAATGTACAAATTGGTATTAAAAAGAAAAGGTATACAAAACGAACAATCTAGTATGTATAACTGGATTTAGATACACATATCGAAATATACGAATATACGAATCGATATATATATATATATATATATATATATATACACGAATCGGTTTATACATTGCGGTATGTATATCCTAATCCGGCTACGCATGCCAGAATGTACCAATGGTATATTAATAAAAATTGTACACCGATTTGTACATTTTGACACTCAAACAAAACAGAAAAAAAAACTCGTAGAAAATGCAAAAATGGTGGTTGCACATTCATTCAGAAGAGAAGAACTTACCTTCACTACGCTTCCTTCAACCTTGAAAGCCTCGCCTACCACTAAAAAATGCAACTTCTCTTAGACCACGAAGGTGGTACTGATGTGGAGAGAAATGGAGGAATGAAGATGCGCTTGAAAACAATAAGAAGTGAAGAGATGTGAATAGAGAAATAGGGTTTTAATATTTTAGAGTTTGGTAAAGGGTAAAATGTAATTTCATTTTAAGTAATGGAGGTGTAGGAAGGAGGCATTGAGGTGCAGGGAGAATTTCCCTTGCCCAAGGTGTTAAGAGACAACCAATTTGTGAGCCCAAAATGGTCTTACTTAAGGCAATTAATGTTTGCACCCTTATGGTTTCTTCCAGAATCTCTATAAGATTGTTGGAAACCTCGAAAATGTCTATGCTTGGATCGTGGAATTTGAAAACATATTTTTAATTACATAATTCAAATAAAATTTATTTCAGATTTTATAATTTAAAATATATTTCTAATTTTTTTAATTATGTAATCATAGTGTATTTGATTGAAGGGGATAAGATAGCGAAAGACTTAGAAAATCAGACTATCCTCTTCAAGTAAGGTTCACTGGAAAATATCTCTTAAAAGAATACTCTAATTTTAGAGATCTAAGAAGACAAACATTTTAGTACTAATAAATGTTTTCGAACAACTTCATAACAAAAAAAAAAAATGATTAAATTATATTTTTAGTTTCTTTATCTTATTTATTATATTTATTTGAATTTTTTATCCTTAAAAAATCAGTTTGATCGTTTATCTTTTAAAGGACATCAATTTAAGTATTTGAAAAATATAGTAGTTATTTTTTTTTATATTTTGAACATGATTTTGAATATTTTTTTTGATTTAAGACATGGAAATTTCTTTATTAAGTTTACTTACATGAAATTATAAAACAAGGTTCAAACAAAATAGTCCCAAATATGGTAAAAAAATTGTGTCAAAAGTGAGTCTAACAAACAATCAGAAAATAAAAAATAAATCATTTTAATTTTTTTGTCGTTTGTAGAACTTGTTTTTACGCAAATTTCACCATGTTTTATTTTTAACATAGGTTGATTTCCTTTTATGTAGTGAATAACATCACAAACTTTCCATCTTGAATCATTCAAAAGATAGTTTAAAATTGTGTTCCAAAATTGTAAACACTCACTATTTTGAAAGGATTAAGTGAACCCAAATTTAAAGAATAAATTACTAAAATAAAATAAAAGATCAAAAGTGTAATTTAGACAAAAGAGTCAATTACCTTGTTACAATAAAGTTAAAATATCATTGTAGTTGAATGCTGATCTCAGATGAAAATAACATGTACATGTGCTGCTATTTAGTTGAGTGCTGCAAATAGAATTTTTTTTTAATGAACCATGTTATAAATGCTATGCAAATTAAGCTGGGGAAGATAAGGCCACGAATGAAGAGTTACAAGGCCACTAGTCAGGTATGGACCTAAAATTGTTCGCTGGAAAGACACTTTCTTTCTGCACCCTTACGCTTTTCGTTTTGCACCCCCACAATGTTGTGAAAGACAAAACTATCCCTATTATTTTCTAAAAACCTAATATGCACATAAGACCCACATTACTCTTTCTTCTTCCTTTGCTCACATACTGCATACACGGACTTCACGAACTCCATTTCTCTTTGAAGGCCGGCCACGCGACTCCATCTCTTGGCACACGAAGACGGTTTTTGTTGGTGGTGGTCGGTGGTGTCTCGGCTACTTGGTGGTGGTTGGGTGGTTTCTCTTATCAGTTTCCTATTTGGAGAAGAAGGTTAGTAATTTTATTTTTTTTGGTTTTTGTATCTGTAGTTCCATTTTTTTTTATTTTCATTTTCGCGGTTCAAATGTAGTATTCCAGACAATGTAGTCCGATAGTTTTACAGAATATGGAATTTGCATTTGTTTTTTCGTATTCCAGAATATTGAATCTGCATAAATCCTGGATTGGAGAATCAGTAAATCTTTTGGATTGGTGAGTCCGATAAGATTCCGGATTGGTGCGTCCAGTAAGATTTCAGATTGATGCGTCCGGTGACTATGTGTTTTCAATGTATTCTAGAACTACCTCTCAATGTTTTATTTTTTCTTAATCACGCAGATTCGCTATCCGAAAGTCATTTTACTAAGGATTAATTCCATGGAGATAATAAATTTAATTAAGGACAAAATTTTGTTAAACTATTTTTATTAGTGACACTTTGAACATTAGAGTTAGACTATTAAATATTCTGTCGGAAAGCAATCCTAGTCCACGCCACTTCAACTAATTTCATTGGTTCTATATGCTTTAGGATGACTTCAAAGATTTCAATCAAGATATTTGTTTGATTAAAATTTGTCATCCTAGTTTTCATTTTGTTCTCACAAGACATAGAAAATGGTATGGCAAAAATAGTAGTATTGTGATTTGAATGACATTTTTTTAAATAAGTGATTTAGTTTCTTTAGTTTTGATTATTTAAATCAAGTTCTTGTACTTTATAAAATAGTAAAATTTAGTTTCACACTTTAGATTGCACATTTTATGGTTTGCACTTTGTTTATGAGTTTTTTATTTAAGTAAAATATGATGAGAAACCCAAAGAAGATTGTCACTGGACACAAACTTAACCAAGTAGTTAAGTACGTGTAAAGGTTCTAGAGGGAAAAGAGAAAACCAAATTATATGGTGTTGATAATGATGAGGTGCAAAATTAAAGAATATATAATGAAGCAAGGAACGAAGATGATGACCGAATGGTAAAGGAAGAACACAAGAACATAAAAAGGAATGAAAATGGTGCAAGGAAAGAAAGGATGAGATGAAGAGTTAGAGAAAGCTTATGGATGAAGATGGTGGTCATGCCATTGGAGTGGCGGAAAAGTGCTCAAACACTCAAGATAAGACCTAAAAGGAGACCACTCAAGACTCACTAAACACTTTAATAGAGTTTCTTTTCTATTCAAAATTCAAGGTGTTTTACAAGCGGGGAGACACCTTATTTATAGAGATGAGTGCCTTGGAGAGGAATGGAGGAAGGGTAGGGGTGTAAATGACTACAAGCTTATAGAAACTTGGTCAAATGTGAGCACATGGGGGAGTCTTCTAGAATTTAGGTCAAAGGTGCGGACATGGATGTGTTTCTAGAAGCTAGGTTAAGGTGCGCTTTAACACAGGCCCAAGTTATACTTGTACTAGACCAGAGCGTTCATCGCTCAGGACTCAGGGCCCATGTGATTGGGCCCAGTTTTGACAGTAAACCCGTTTTGGTATAATTGAGGTAACCTTTTATACGTAAATATAAGGCTGTTAATAAAGGGTATTTGTGGACCTAGGGGTACACTTAGTGCGTGTGGGGTCTAAATCAAGTAAATGTTTTATTTTAACCTAAGTTCGTGTGTTCTAGGGCACGTAGTGATTAGGTTGCATGTACAACGAAAGATAATGTTGCACCACGAGTAGGGTCCCAGGTAAGCAGAATGTACCCCTGATGTTGGCGCATAAGTTGGTGCCCTGGTAGTTATTATGTTATTATGCACTCCTTGGAGATAAGATTATTTTCTGTTGTAGCACCTTGAGAGAAGGCGCCTCTAAACAGAATATGTTTCTCCTGTTGAGTATGCTTTCAGTTGAGATTAGATTCTCATGAGAGAAAGATGTTGCAAGAGGTAAGCTATAAAAGGGGTTTGAGACCTCAGGTAAAGGTACGCTGTTTCTAAGACTGAAACTGAATACTTCTTAAATTCTAGTAAGCCCTTTACTAACTTAATTGCCGAAGTGCAATCAACAGGTAGGGCCCTCTCTATTTCAACGGAGTCGTGTTCCAGTGCAACCAGACGTAGAACATATTACAGCTGAGGCAAATCGGGGCTAGAGCTTGTAGCCAAGGTCAACCGACAAGTGTTGAAGAAGAGCTTTGATGACTCCAAATCTCCATGGATTGCTTGAAGGCTGATTGTAGCTTAGTTGGGTGTGTTCTGGGGTAGTTTGAATTTGTTAATTCACTCTTAGTTTTGAATCCAAAAGTTGGTTTAATTCAAATCTTTTTGAAAATAGTGTTTTATGAAGAAGCAGAAAAACAACCAGTTGTTTTATCGTTTCAATTGGTTGTTTCATACTTAAGGTTTTTGAAACTGGTTTTGGCAGATTTGAATTTGGTTGACTTTGTTGTCAAACCAATTCAATCGGTTGTTTCGACAAAACAACCGACTTTTTTTTAACACCTTAACAAAATTTTGTTAAGTTTGTTAAATCTGCTTTAAATAATTTGAAACTGATTTGGCTTTTATAATAAATGTTTTCAATTGCTAATTGGAGTATAAATGTTCTGTTATACACTCCTTGCAAACTACTTACAAGATCAATTTTTGAAATCAAGTTTTCTCCAAGATTGCTTAAGGCTTTGGATATTTCTCTAAGAGTGAAGTAGGACTTGTTGTGTACTTTGATTTGATTTGTACCAGGTGTGATCAATCCTATTTCTTCTTGTTTTGTAATTCTGTAAGTACTGGTGTTCACAGAGTCAGAGGGTGTTCTCATCTATGGTGTGTTTGTCGTGTGCCAAAGGAAGTGTGTGTTTTTGAGGGGATCAATATCACTTCTTTGGTGGTTGTGTGTTTGTAATCTGGTTTTTGATTACTTAGTGGATATCCAGAGGTTTATGGGAATTGGATGTAGCTCTTGGTATAAAATTGCTTGTGTGATTCTTTCTCTCCCTTAACTCTTGCATATCTGTTTTTAGTTGTTTTTACACTCTGCTAATAAAGACAACCGGTTGAATCGCAGAAACAACCGGTTGAATTTATGGAATTCAACTAAAACTGTTTTCTATCTTGTGTTCTTTGATTCCTTTGGCTGTGATTCTTCTTTGACTTTCTTCATACCTTCAAAACTTTCTGAAAAACGTTTGAAAACAATTCACCCCCCTCTTGTTTAAAACCTACAATTCTAACAACAAGAACGATACTGAGTACACCCTAATCTATCTTATTATTCTATTTGAACCCCTAAAATGAACCCAATTTATTTACCTAAACTTGTATTGTAAGAATACTAGAAGGAAGAAGAATTGATATTTCGATCCATGTCCGATTCTTCTTATGTTAAGGTTTTTCTGAGGTTTAGTGGGCTCTTGTCTTGTATGCCGAGATGACTGACCTACGTGTGAAGTGTTTATGGTGTCTTTGGTCATCTACTTGTCGAGTTCAGTTGTATCATGCCCCCCAAGTTGGAAAGAATTCGACCTCAAATTGAGAACTCTTGTAAATAACATAGTTAGTTTGTTCATAGGAAAGATAGAAACATTTCTAAACTTGGTATGTGAAGCAAACTTATGATCATTAAGCTTTGGAAGTATGTATGGGTGAGTTCTACATACATGCCATGTTTAAAAAGAATATATGGGTATGAAATGATTTGTTTGTGAAAATCCTCTTAGAAAGTGAAAACTTTTAGGAGGTTTTTTAATATTATCCCTAAACTTAAATATGTCAAGTATTTAGAATGAGTTGGAGATGAAAAAGATAAGAAAGAAGAATACCTGAGGTGCGGTTTGTATTTTTGAACGGGTCAACATTATCGTTTTTACTACATGAGGTGAGATGATGATACCCATTTTGTCTTTTCTTTCTTCATCTTTTTCATTTTCTCTTTTGGTTTTCTTTTTTACTTGGTCCTCATTAACTTCTTTGGGAGAGAGGAGTTTTAATATAATCTTATGCCCTTGGAAGTTGAAAGAAATCTTATTGGTATGACCATCTTGTAAAATTTTTCTATCATATTGCCAATGCCTTCCCAATAGAATATGTGTTGCTTCCATTGGCACATCATCACATAAAACTTCATCTTTATATTTTCCTATGGCAAAAGTTATGAGGACTTGTTTATTAACCATAATTTCACCATTTTCACTAAGCCATTGTAGTTTATAGGACTTTGTATGAGAGATAGTGGGTAATCCAAGCTTCTCCACTACTCTTGTACTTGCCACATTAACACAACTACCCCATGTATTATCGTGGAACATAACTTGTTGTTAATAAGGCATCAGGTGTGAAAAATATTTTCCCTTTGACTTTCATCAAAAGGTTTTTGAAGTTGCCCTAACATGCGCCTTACTACTAACAAATCACCTTCACATGGCTTTTCACACTCGTCCTCACTTGGGGCTTTTGAAGAGGAAGGGAAGCTAGTTCTAGATGTTTGGGAACTATGGTCACTTATAACTATCCCCCTTTAACCATCATTGTTCTTTTACTTGGGCAATTAGCAGCAATGTGCCCAAAACCTAGACATTTAAAAGATTTTTGACTTGAGGTTTTGGTGGGTGATTTAGGAATAGAAGTAGAAGGTTTGGAGTTTTTATGATGTGGTGTGGTTTCTTTTGAGAAATTGGAAGGAGAGTCTTGTTTCTGAAATTTGTGTTGGTCCTTCCAAGATGTTTTGTAAAAACCATCATTATGAGTATTTTTAAAAGAATTTTTCTTCAAAACTTGTGATTCAACCTTGATGGCTAGGTGAACCAATTTTTCCAAAGAAGTATACTCATATAATTCTACAACATCTTCTATTTCTCGTTGTAATCCACTCACAAATCTATAAATCTTTGACTCTTCATTTTCATGCATATTAATTTTAGTCAAAGTTACTTCTAAATCTTTGAAATACTTTTCTACACTCCTAGATCCTTGGTGAAGTCGTTGGAGTTTCAACAAGAGTTCCTTCTTATAATGAGGAGGAACAAACCATGCGTGCATGTATAACGAGAGTTCTTTTCCAAGTGATTTGGCCAAACCAATCACTCTCCCCACTCCCCATGGCAACTCCAAGAAATCCATGGCTCCAATAGAGCTCTCATTGACACATCTCTTCCATTAGCTTTTGAAAACTCTCACCAATCTCTAAGGAAAACCAAATCACATGAAGAGGATGCTATCAACGACTTCCTTGTCCAGTCCAATGTCGACCCTAGCCTCCTCGCTGCCTTCAAGATCAACGACTCTAAGCTGCTACATGATATCCATGTTCTCAGTGTGTCGTAGTGAGTTGTTGTGGTATGTTTCCTTGTTGAGAATTGCAACAATGGGAAGACGGTGCAAGGGCAAAGGAGCTCGCGGGCGCAATGAAGGATTTCTCGAGTAGGCACGGGAATAAGGTTTGAAAAGATTTTGGAAAATTTTAGGGAATGAAGAATGAATATGAGAATAAGGTTTTGGAAAATCGAAACTTAGTGGAAAATGATTTTTTTTTGGGAATGTGATGGAGGGGGTGAAAATGTGGGCGTTTAAATATGATATATTTTATAAAATGACAGTTCTAAATGTCATATTTTGAATACAAAATGTGATGGTTATTTAAGTGTCAGATTATACCGTTAATTATGACAATTTTTAATAACTACCACTATTTACACGATTTTTTTAGTGATCACGTTGATTCTCCAAGTATGTCTTATAAAATTGTCTAATGTACCTTTATACCCTTTATACTGTGAGACCGTCTGATTAGGCTATGCATAGTAAGATCATTTGAGTACATGATCATCTAATCAACCTAGAATGTTTAATAAGTCTTTATCTAAATCTACATGAGTGATATTTGTTAGAATTTTTAACACATCTTATAGTGTTTTGTTATCATCAAAACTCATGGACTCTCTTATCACAAGACTCTATAATTGGTGATAGATCATCTAGCTGGTACTAGATCGTATCATCTTAACATTGCGGACGTTTTAAATCAAACACACTTTTTCAGCAAGCGTGATAAGTTGATTGAGTATGGGAAGGAGTTTTACGCCATATTAGTTCTGAAACTTAAAATCATGAATTTCCCCTTCTTTGCACATTTAGAGTTCTACTTTCAACATCATTTTCACTTTCAAGGGTTGGAACATGATGACTTTTTACAGCAAGTGCACCATGTTGTTAGAAGTAATAATTTCTCCCTAAGAACGGATATCAATCCCACAAGGAATAGTTGACTATTCAAGTACAATATTCACTAAATATAAACAGAACAATAAAAAGTTGGTTTGAAGATTATTATAATGACAAGAATTAACAAGAAAACAAATCAAAGAATAATTGCTTCAATTGGAAAATTAGGGATTGGGTTTTATCTGTCTCACTCTTATGTATTTGATTAACATATTAACATTATGTTCTTTGATTGAAATTGATGCCTGTATAAAAGTCATTTATATCGATTCCTCGCATATAAAATTCTTAAGAATGTTCCATAAATATCGATCCCTCGCATATTTATAAGAACAACTTAGGATCAAGTTTAGACGTTAATGACAATTAACATTTGAAGTCTATTCCTAATACTCAAATATGTTAAGTATTGTTTAGGTCAGAATCCTAAAAATACTTCACAGTCAGATATAAGATCCTCAAACATGACACAAATATTTAAAAGCAAAACAACAATACCAATAATCAATCAAGAACATAATAGTATATCATAGTTAAATATCACCTCAATACATAAGAGTTTAAACCGATTACTCCCAATCTCAAAGGGTAGAAATAGCCACACATACTTCTAGCACCTTTCATTCTCCTAATTGGTTACAATTCACTCAATGGTGTTTCCCTCTCAATCTGGCACCCCAAGGTTGTGCCTATAGCCCCCTATTTAACCTAATTTGCTAGGTTTAGGTGACTTCCTGTGTTGTGCTTTGGGCTTGTTCATAAAAACATAAAATTAGCCCAATTAATTTGACGCATTCTCGATGCTGAGTTGGAATTGTTTTTCTCTCTTTTGTGCGTTCTAGGCCTTCTAGCTTTCTCCTTTTAGCATATGTTATTCTTCTTTAGTCCAAATCTCCATTCTTCCCTAGAAACCTGCAATTAACACCAAATTTGGTTATAAAATGCTCTTATTCAATTAAAGATCATAAAAAATCTAAAAATGTATAAATTCACAAATTATGATTATTTTATGTGTAAATTAACAATTAATACTCATAAGTGCCTATATTTCAATATGAAATATTACAAAAATTAGGCACATATTAGAATAATGTATAATGTAGAAAGCTCCATACTTTGAAAATCTAATTAAAATGTTTTATTCCAATATGAAGATCACATAACTTGGTAACCTATATATCGATGTTGATAAAAAGAAGATTAAAATCTCACATTTAGATTGGTTGCCTTTGATTGATTTAAGTATCAAAGTTAGAAATTGTCATCTTCAAATATCCTTGAGGAGCTCAATTATGATAGTGATATGACATTGAATTCCATAACCAGACTAGATGTGCACAATCAAAATGTCAGGAATGAACGTGTTTGTGCACATATTGAGTATAAAATTTTTGGCTCAGTTATTCCATGAAGACATTTTTATGTTATGGTCATGAAAAATAATATATTGATTAATTGACATCATTACATCATGCAACATGTGTTTAAATGTCGGGACAATAACATACTCTTTCATATGACATTATGATTACACATATCGACTCACTATGACGTGGACTTGACTATCAATGCATTTGTGAACTAGGTTGGTCACACTATTTTGAATGATGCTTGATCACAATTTCGGTTTATTTTATTAAGGTTTACTACATTTACAAATTCTGCTTAAATATTTTACAATTATGAATATTCCAATATTATATATTTTTTCAAAATCAATTTTTAAATACATCCATAATGTTAGATAATTTGTTGTTTTTCAACTAAGATTTTGAACCATAACGAGATTTATGTTTTATTCACATGCAAATTCTATGTACAAATAAGTAAATCATATTTTATTTTTAATTAATTTTAATAACAAAGAAAAAATTATAATCTTACAATTTTATCAATTAATTTTTTTTATCAATCATATTTATCATATTATTAATAAATTTTAATAATTTTTTTCATTTTTTTTCCTTTCTACTTTCTTTTCCTTAATTTAAATAACCCCACTTTTATTCCTTTTTTTTTCTTCAAATCTATTTTTTTTCCATCAATTTCAAACAAAGGAGAGTTTAAATACTCATTATAAGCAGTGAATAGATATAGTAAGTAATATTAGTATAGGTTCATTTGTGAATTTTTTTAAACGAGTTTATTGAAGAAAAAAAAGAATATTTAATTAAACTAAATTATCTGAAAGTATGGCAAGGATACAGGTGGTGGTGGGTACAATTGTCATTATGAATATGGTCATTTTAAGCCCTATTCCCACAGGGCACTTTTTCTACCATTTTTTTACCGAGAACTGAGAAAAGTCACTGTTTCTTGTCTTGTCATTTAGCACTTAGCACGGTGAGAGAGAGAGAGAGAGATAACGCGCCAGCAAGACAACCATTCATAAAGAACCATTTGGTTAGGGTTTTTAGGGTTTTCGGGACATGGGCTCTTGGTAAACAACAATGCAAAAAGGAAAGTTGCAATTTTTATTCCATTATTCTTCATTATTTTATGCTTATACCCATTTTTTTTTCTGAGTTTTAAATCACAAATACTTTCAATCTTATAATCATGTCTCGCAATTTATATTGTTACTATGACTGGAGTTATATTTTAAAATAATAAAAAATATGTATACAAAATCATAAAACATAATTTTTTTTCTGTAATTTTAATATTATTATTGTTATTATTGGTAGTAAAATAGTTTTGGCTGTTTAATATATATATATGCATTGTTTAAGAATATGTCAGAGCCTAAATGTTGCTTTCTGATGTTAAAAATTATGTTAATCTATCATCTCGAACAAGTAAAATAGGATTATTTTTAATATAATTGTGAGTTTGTAGACTCTGTAATAAAAAGTGTAATGATTTTAATTCTTTATATATGTACATAATTTTTTTTATACTAATAATTTTTATTATAAATCTAGAATTTTAATAGATTTTTCTTGTATTTTGAGACTTTATTTATGGGATTTAAATCAAACTCTACTTACTTAATGGAAAGCTTAATTCTATTTGTGTGAGTGTAATGTTGGTTAATTGCTTTAATTATAAGAAATTACTCACGGAATATATTTTCACGAAAAAATAATATAGATAATAAAACTAAAACTAAATAGGTAATAGGCAAGCTAAATAAACTTTGCTATATTATTTTTTTAATAATATCCACGATAAGTTTATTCACTTTATCATACTTATGTTAAAAATTGTATCCGGCATAAATTTTGTTTTGCTAACTAATAAAACATTGATTCTTATTATGAATTTATTAAATTTTATAATAATTACTTTAAAAATCATACTCAACATATTTTTTAATTCAGTAAATATTTTATAAACATAACATGGAAATTAATTAATTTTTTTAATGCATAATCGAATATTTGATTGAATTTAATATTTAATAATTAGTAATTTTCTCAACTATAGACTACTAAAATATATTCAACTAATAAATATTTGACACCGAAAAGATGAATATTAAAAAGGTTACATTCCCAACTGTCTATGTTTATTTTTCTAATTCATTATCATTAAATGTTTTAATTAACATAAAATTTAGTTATGTTATTTTTCTGTTTACATAATGTTGGGAATGTAATTAGCATTCATAAGTATTCTATAAAAAAAAAATCAAAATAATTGTTATATTTTACTTTAATATTGATTACTTTTTCTACTATTACTTACATAAAATATGTAATATAGTATTAACAATAAAGTTATTTTAGATTCAGTTTTAATAATTTTCCATGAACAAAAAATATTTTAAATTAAAACTTAAATATGTTTTAGTCATTGTAAAATTAACTAGTTATACTTTTGGTTTCTATAAAATGAATGAATTTTGATTTTTTAGTATTTTTTTGAAATAGCATATATGAAGAATTTGAAATGATGATTTAAATTATTATTGAAGGGATAAGAAGTTAATGATAGTAGTTATAATGGTGAAAGAAGAAGGAATAACAGGAAATGAATTAATAAAGTGGTGAAAGAAATTGTTGGTGATAGAAATTGGAAAAGAAGAAGGAAGAGTAAGATGTATCTGGTAAAAATTGATTTGATATGATAATAATTGTTTTTTTGCAAGATTTTGATAAGTTATTTGATGAAGCTTGTCCAGCAATTAAGTGTAGTGTACGACTGAATTGTCTTTAATTGTGGCTACCCTCCCCACCATTCCTCTCACCTTACCACATCCTTTCTTTCCTTCTCGCCTATTCTTTCTCGGTAACAGTAATATTTGTATCTTCAGCTGCCAGGCGCCGTTTCCTTTTACTCTCTCTTTCTCTCTCTTCCTTTTTCAAAATCCAGTTTTTACTTACTCTGATCATGCCTCCACTGCCTCACTCCTCTCCATAACCATCAACCACTCACTCAATTCTTTTTCCTTCCTCTCCACACCCAAATTCAAATTTCACTACCAAAAAAAATGCTTCAATTTATTCACCTTTCACTCACCTCGCTGCTCTCTTCTCTGGCCATTCCATTTTTATGCCTCTTTTCATCTTAATTCGCTTCACTCTCCTCACGCCAACACTCGTCAAAATTCAAATTGCCAAGGGAAAAAAATAATCATGGTGGACTTGCTTGCCGCCTTCTTCTCTTTGTTGTTCCATTTTCTGTTTCTTTGCTGAATTTGTTTTAATTCAATTCATTCACCCCTGCAGTTCCTTTCTTCCTCGTCTCATGCTCCCCGTTGGCTTCAAGTCCTCCTCACCGAGAAGTTCTACAACGCTTGCATAATTCACGAGGAGGCAAAGAAGAATGAGAAGAACGTGTATTGCTTGGATTGTTGCATCAGTCTCTGCCCTCACTGTTTGTCCCCTCACCGCTCTCATAGACTCTTGCAGGTACTCTTCCACAGAAGACGCAACCAAAACATTAAGAGAAAAGACGGGAAATATTTCTTTAACTTTTATTTACACTCTTTTTCAGATTAGAAGATATGTGTATCATGATGTTATAAGGTTGGATGACGCTGCAAAATTAATTGACTGCACTTCAGTTCAAGTAAGTTTTTCTCTTTCTTTTTTCCTTTTAATATTCAAATACAGCTTCTGTTCATTCAGCATGATTCAGCAAAATTATTAAGTTTCATTAAAACACACTTGGAAAAAATAAATTCTAGCCCTGCCTAATTTCCTTCTTGCAACTTCAACCTAAACTGTGTTCATACAATGAGTTTCAATTAAGCTAAGAAGAGGAATTTGCCAAGTTGGAATTTCAGTGTTTTCCCCCTATCGTGTCTGTTTTACATGATAGTGGGTGGAAGTTGCACAAATGGATAGTTTGCCTTGTGAAATGTTTTTTTAGCTCTATTACTCACACCCACATGGTTATTTTTTCTCTCTACAGTCTTACACAACCAACAGTGCAAAAGTGGTATTTTTAAACCAAAGGCCACAGACAAGGAACTTCAGAGGCTCCGGCAATTTCTGCAGCACCTGTGACAGAAGTCTGCAAGACCCATACCATTTCTGCTCCCTTTCTTGCAAGGTTCTCTTTTATCACTTCTAATTTCGCCCCCTTACCAACTTTATAATTATTATTCCAAAATATATAATGTGTTCCTACCCTTTTTTGCATATACTTTTTTCTCTTACGGCTCTTTTCTCATTCATATACATGTATTGTTCTTTTCACAGATTAATTATCTCGTCAGAACAACGGGTTCTCTCTCCGGTTACCTCTTCGAGTGCAACTACTTGCCCTTATCAGAATCTGGGCTCGACGATGGTCTGATGACCCCAGACTCGGTTCTCGAACCGGCCGGTTCGGCCCGAACCTCGTCAGGTTCAGGAGGGTATGGCGGGGCTGATTGCAGGACCACCCTGGCTTGCACTGCCACCACTGAGATTGTGAGGAAGAAGAGAACCGGCGGCTCTGGTTTCCGGCCACCGTGCAGACCGGCATGTTCGCCTGTGTCGGAAATCTCGGCGGGTCTGATGAACCGGAGGAAAGGGAACCCCCAGAGGTCCCCGCTGTATTGAAGGACTTGCGAGAGGGTGAGGAGGTTATTTGATATGAAAACCATCTCATGAAAGAAAACAACTTTTTGGTATTTTGTTGTTATCATTATCAATTATTCTAAATATTATCATGGAGTTTAAATCTGGGATTGGAACTAAATACACTTTACAGGGAAGAAAAACCTCCTAGTTTTGTAGATTATCACCCTCTGCTTTGTTGCTGCTATGTATCTATCTATGTAGCCGGTTTGTTGGAACAGTGTAATGATTTGTTTTGAGGTTGATTAGTAGTGTACTGTTATAGTAGTATATAATTGGATTTGGGTGTTGGTAATGTGTATGGTTTCTCTGGGCTAATGTGATATTTGGTTGGATTAGGAGAAGTTGGAATGCCAAAACTTAGAATGGAATGGTTAAGAGGTGCAGATAGAAGTGAATTTTTGGTTTACTTGAATGAGGAAAAAGCAGAGAGCAGGGTTTTTAAGAGGAAGTGGCTATGTGTTGAGTCTGTCCCACACTAATCTTATGGTAATCCAAGAATAGCAAGGATTGGGATTGTACTGCACGATAATTTGTCCTATTTTTTTCCTTCTCGTTTCTGCTTCCTGGTGCAGCGTCGTGACAAAATTCAAAGACAGTGGTCTTTAATTTATTGCTATTTGTCCCTATCCCGTTGCGCTGCATTTGAGGTGTCCTATGGGAAACTTGCAACTTCTTTAATCAACTCCCAACCATTCGAATCATATACATTAAATGGTGGGTTTTTTTTATAACTTTACGTCACCATAAATATCCTTTGTTTGAGGAAAATAAATTATTCAAATGCTATTTTAGTAAATTATTATTTTTATTTTATCAAGGTCTCCACTTTATTATTATATGTTTTTACTCAAATTATTCATGCAAAATTAAATTATAATTTTTTTAATTAGTTTTATTTTTAAATTTTATATGTAATTTTTATGGAAGAGAATTCTGATTAAAATAGATAATTATATTTAGTAGTCCAGATCATTGTATATACTCGTCGTTTTAATTCGAGATTCTATTGCATTCGAGTCTTGATTGAAGTACTCCTTTTGGTATTCTAACTTTAGATGTTTGAAGTCATTAAATGTAAATGCATTTTAAAAACCAATACTCTTTTCTTTCCTGAAATACGTTGCTCGTCTCATATCTTTATAAAATGACGTTTAAATTCAATTTATTATTTAGATAATAATACACTTTCTTGTGTCATTAGTAGTGTATCATATATATGTACTCTATTTTATATATATTTTAACTTAATTAAAATTGTATATAAATATAATAATAAGTTAATAAATTTAATTTTATATTTATAATTATATACTTTTTAAGCAATATTTTGACAAAAAAGTATAACTTTTTAATATTTTTATGTAAAAAATTAATTGGTATTTAACATTTTTGGACAATAGAATATTTGATATGGATAATAGAAAAATTAAAGGATGATAATTTGGTTATACCATGTGAGTTGCAATCCTTGCAATCCAAAGTAATAGAATATATGGCACCAAATAGGAGAAAGTCTGCAAAAATCTTAATTGCTGGTTGGCAAGTGGAGTCCATTTGAGCCACCTTACCTGAGCAAAGGTCACAGCTACTTGTCCTTTTCATGTTCTGGGTAAAAGGGTGACTCTTCATGTATCATATCCCATTGGATATCATATTGGCCTAAAAGCATAAAATGACATAACATCTAAGAACCCTTTATTTAACGTCTTGCATTTGAAGCAACAACTTCGGTTCAATACCCCAAAACCCCTTCCTCGTTATCACATGACTATAAAGAATAAAATATATATCATTTTGGTTTCATTTTCCTCTCTTGTCCTACGCTACAAGCCTTTATATGAGTTCATTCACTTTTGTCTTATAGTTTCTAATTTTGTCTCTTTCACCTCAAACTAACCCATAATATATCCACAGTGTAAATCCTTTGAGTTCCTATTCAGCTCTAGTCTTCACAATATTCAACTTTAAGGAAATTTACGTCAAAGGAACAATTTGTTTTCATTATTATGGATATGGATAAGTCGTGGAAGTAGGGAACATTTTCATTGGAGAGACCAAACAAATATATGTAGTCAATTATTAATATTTCATTTTTTAAATATTTATTAACTGTTTTCATGGATGATGAGTCACTGACAAATACTTATGCTCTTCGTAATTGATAACATTGTTGTGTTGTCCTGTTCACTGCACAAGAAGCCAACCATACATCTCAAGCAAATAGTTGAAGTGTAATTACATTATGAACTTACTTGCGTATAATACTTAAACGTCTACTAGCAATGTTTTTTCTAATAATCAGGGCATCGTGGATATAGCATACTCAGAGGTCGACCTAGTGCAAATTATCAAAAGCTGATATGGTTGAACCTAAAAGTTTGTAATTTCCTGTCTTCCTCTCTCATTGTTTGTCGAAATATCAATATTAACTTTTAATTTATATTGAATTATAGTGTAATAAACAAATAAGAGATATGAGTGTGGCTACTACATTATGCAATGGATGGTTACCATCCTAAGGGCAGACCTTCAACGATATTGGGAGCAGATAATAATATTTAAATTATTCTTTATAATAAAATTATATGTACCTTAACCCTAATTTAAAATTATTTTGTAATGCAGTATTTTACGAATGCTCAACCATTACCTTCAGAAGCAATGGACTATATGAGAAATGTTTGGGCCACATACTTCATTAATTTCTATAACTCTATGATCACTAATGAATAGTATATAGGTTTAAGTAATATATCATCCTTATAATGCATAGGAATTAGATAAATAAGAATATATATATATATATATATATATATATATTGGTGTTTGTAATTGATTTATCAATATATAATTTCATTGTTTTAAAGAATGTGTATCTGTCTAAATCTGTATCTGGCTGGGTTTTTAAATGAACAGGTCAATTAAGAGGAGGAAACACATAAAAAAATTTGAACTAAAAAAAATACCATAATAGACGGCGGTTGTTGCTAAAACTGCCGTCTATTATGGGACCATTTGAAAAAAATTAAGGACCTAGAGAGAGGGTATAGACTGCGGTGTGTATAGAAACTGTTGTCTATGCCCTTCTCTGGTATACTTGGACCATATTTTATGTAAGCTACAGTTGGCAGTTGATCAAAATAATCATCGTCTAGATGTGCCTTATACACAACGGTTTTGAACCATCGTCTATAAGTCAAAAGTATATACTACGTGTTGCTAGACTACGGTTTCCAAACCGTTGTCTAAGAGCTTTGAAAATCGCTTTCTAAGAGCTTTTCTGCACTAGTGTGATTTGAAGGCACTGAACAATAACTTTCTTGGGCTTGGTCTAAAGACTATCTTTGTTTAAAATTAGGATGTGCTTGAAATAATGTATTTGATTGTCTATTGTCAACTATTTTATTCAAATTAATAGTTGCAATTTAGTTTTAGTTGAAACTTGGGTTGCTTGCATGCAAAATAATTTATAAACTTAACAAAGTCGCGGAGGTGCCCACTACTTTAAAATAATAATCAAAGGAGTCTTTCTCTCTAATTTGCTGAATAAAGTCGTTCCCTACCCCACGAATTACCTATAAGCATAATAAAAACAATTACTCATTCTTGAAGCATTAAATGATCTTGAAGAAGTAACAAAAGAAATAGAAGAAGCAGATGAATGAAATTCTCTCTTTTTTCAAATTTGTAAGTATTTACTTAAGATTGCATGTAATTACTAAAATAGTAGTAGTAACATAAATATTTATGTGATTTTCATGAGTTGAGCTAAAACGAAGCGCACTGAGTTGCAAAACGTTGCAAGCATTCACAACATCACCTACGTGGAAAGATGAGTGAGCCACAAAGAGAGGATACAATCTAGGTAAATGATTTCAGATTTTAAAATTTTTTGTATTGAGTATTTTGTTCAAAGTTAGCACATCACATGGGAAAACCTGAATTTGACCTCAAAAGTTGTTCTCAAACCTTAAATACTATAAAATAGTGCTAAAAAATAGAAAGAAACATTACAATCGCATTCTTGAGCTCCAAGAATGAAATTGTATGGGGTAAAGAAATAATCTGGTTGAAAAAGAAAGAGAACAACAACACTACTTACTTGGCAATAAAATCTCTACTGCTCAAACCATGTTTTTATGCTATCTTAGAACTCTAAATAAGATACAAAACTATTCGAAAAGTATAATAAGAATCACTTAAGAATGCAAAACAACAAGTTAGGTTGGGTCTAGGAGTTAATTGGGGTATTAAAACTAATTGATTATGTCTTAGAGTGTGAATTGATTTGACTTCAAATGTGATCTCGACTCATTGAACAAGAGTTATGCTAAAAGCATAAGTATGGAAGCCTCAAAATCCATAATGACTTTGACAAACTACTAACTAGTCATTGCCAATCTAAGAATTGCACCTGCAAGAGCTTTGCTTGAGGGCAAGAAAAGAGTTAAGTCGGGGGGAATTGATAAGTGTTTAATTTGTAGTAATTTTTATAGATAAAAAGGCAAGTAATTTTGGTAAAGTATGTACAAATGTTCTATGAATCATGCCAAAAACCTCCAACCACAACTGCACATGAAGATGAAGAAGAAAAGAAGGAAAATGCAGAGATTATTGAAAAAAAGAGTAGAAAAACAAACAAACAAGGGTGGAGCAACAGAGTCAAATCGCCTAACACATGTAGAATGACTTAGCGAATTGAGTCTATATAACAAGCTCCATGGAAAACACTCAAAATGTTGAGTGCATGTGCACACACAGAGCGAATTGAGGCTAGTACATCTAAGAATTCAAGAGACTATAAGGCTGAGCGAAAACCAAAGGATGGGCAAATTAACGTATTTAAACATGAAGAAACCCAATTTCGCTCAGGAAGGGCTCAAGCCAACATGCACCAAGTTTGGGAAGAAGAAGAGTTCTCTTGAATCCTAATCCAAGCCAATCTTGCTTCATGATTAAGAAACTTCAAGGGTGGACAGGATATTGAGCGAACCTCTGTCAATCCCTGACTCTGGAATCTGAAGTAGCCCAAGAATTGAGGATTGAAGTCCAAAATGATTTCTGAAGGATAAAGAAAGCCAATATGTTGAGCGAATTGACCTTCATTGAGTGAATGATGAATCCCTTTGTATCCCATTTATGAAATCTATAAATAGGGACATTTGGGCAACATTTTAAGCATAAAGAGGAACCAAGAGAAATTGAGAGGAATTAAGAGGCATTGAGAAACATAGAGGCTAAGAGGATCAAGTGAGATCCAAAGAAAAGGTTTAGATATAAAGGTCTTGTCAGGTTAGACACAAAGAGTCTAAACTTAAGAATTAATCAAGCTACAAGGAGAAGGAAGCCTAATTTATGGAGAAGGAAAGCTTGAAGTCATGCTGGTAACAGCACTTAGGGATTCATGTTTGTGTTTAGATTATAAGCCTGAACTTTAACTATAAGATCTTATCATGAGTTGCTAAATCTATCTTGTTATGATTGAATAACAATGTGATATTTTTGAAGTTATTGTTGTTTGTTGATGCATGTTTCTCTTTTATATTCAAATTCCTTGGGTCTAGTAGTGTGCTTAATGCTCAATGGTGAGGAACGACCATTGATTGTCCATAGGGTATGAATAAGGTTGGAAGGCGATTTCATGTTTATCAACCCTATTTAGGTAGCCATAATATTCAATTGTCGCACAATGTAGATTTGAGGCTATGGTGAACTATTCCATCTTAATGCAGCGATAAGTCATATCAGTGACTTATTGCTCTAGATAACCTTGCGTGAGGAATCAACTTGGTTTGACCAAAATAGGAACAAGGATTCTGAATAAATATTTCATTTATAAATAACAGTAATAAAAGATATTGACAAAGTTATTTCAATCCCAACATTTGTGTTATATTGTTACTTCCTTACTTTAGTGATTTGTTTGAACTTCATCTCTCGATATAAATATGTATTATTATTATTATTAATATTATTATTATTTATAGTTGATATTTATAAGTATTACTTGCAAATCATCTCTAGTTTACGTAACACTTCATTTTAAAAGATAATTATACTTTGATATTGTTCTTGCCGGTTGACTTGCTCGTCGGTTGACTCTAATGACAAGCTCTAGCTTCGTCTGTTTTTTCACGACTTTGTCCTATCTCTTGCTGCTCTGGAACATAACTCCGTTGAAACAGAGGGGGCCCTACCTGTTGATTGCACTCTGACGATCGAGTCAGTACAGGGCTTATAAGAAACAAGAAGTAACAAGTTTCAGTCTTAGAAATATCATACCTTTACCTGGGATCTCAAGACCCTTTTACAGTTTACCTCTTGTAACAACTTTCTATCACGAGAATATCATCTCAAATAAAAGTATACTCAACAGGAAAATATTCTGTTCAAGGGCACACCCTCACGATACTGCAACAAAATGATATCTTTCCTCCAGGGAGTGCATAAAATAATAACAGAATAACCACCAGGGTACCAACTCATGTACCAACATCAAGGGTCCAATCTGTTTACGTAGCCACCCTTAACATGGCGTTACACTCCTCTTTTGAATACATGTAACTTAACCTTTACGTGCCCTAGCAAACATGGGCTTATGTTTAAAAGAAAATGTTTACTTAAGCTAGACCCCCTACGCACTAAGCACACCCCTAGGTCCAAAACTACCCCTCGTTAGCCGCCTAGACCTTATGCACAAAGGGTTATACGAGAAAGGAACTAATACATACATCTTGGACCTAATCACATGGCCCACTGAGGTGAGTTGATTTTCAGATTGTTCATTTTATGGTGTGACACTTTACTTAGATTGAGATTTAGGAATTTAAGAGTGAAGAGCTTAGGAAAATCCCCACTGGAGATGAACTTAACCAAGTGGTTAAGTAGATGTGAAGGTTCATTTCACAAAGGCAAAAGGAAAAGACAATTATAAGATGGAAATGATACTAGAAGGTGCGAGATTAAAGAACAAGGAAAAGAAACCAAAAAAGAATTGCCAAATGGAAACAAGGAAAACATAACAAGAACATGATACACAGAGTAAAAATGGAATGACAATGGAAGAATAGATGAAGGAAGGAGAAAGCTTATGTGATGAATTTGAGAAGTGGAACACGCCTCTTGGAGTGTGATTGGCCTCTAAGATAAGTGAAGATAGCCGCCACTTGAGAGCTCTCAATACTCACAAGATAAAACTTAAATGCTAAGAGGAATTCAAACCTTACTAACACCTCACACAATTTGATGGAAACCATCTTCCACAAGCATCCAAGAAGAGCTCATAGGAAATCCATCATTTGGTATCAGAGCTATGGTTCTTCAAAGATGAGTATCTCTTTGTCATTTTCTTTTTGAGTTCTTCTTAAATCCGTGTTGTTCTTCATCTTCCATATTGTATTGCTGTTTTTTAATTTTTTGTTTTGAATTGGTGTGCTGTTTGGAAATTCCAATCGGTGCATCTTGTTCAATTGTTCTTGAGCAATCTTTGTGCAATTTTTGGTAGGATTCCACATAGTTTGTGTTGCTGTTTTTTATTTTAGGTATTTGAGTCCTTATTGCAATTTTAATTGGTTCATATTGTGTTCATTTGAGTCTTTTAATTTCTGAATCTATATGTGTTTTGTCTAGTCATGT
>Ga0123342_1003944_pt1 | contig 23261 bp, 8 predicted proteins | sample Turbeawhitnodule_FD_89960 | JGI IMG/M metagenome (GOLD analysis project Ga0123342, IMG submission 89960) | Root nodule microbial communities of legume samples collected from Mexico - Turtle bean Mexico white nodule | ecosystem: Host-associated > Plants > Roots > Nodule | place: Mexico: Nepantla... | reverse complement strand
TGGAAATTTAAAAAATTGATATGGTGGAGGTTAAAATTGATATGGTGCAGGAGGGTAGTTTTGGAAATTTAAAAAATTGATATGGTGGAAGTTAAAATTGATATGGTGCAGGAAGAATTTGCCATGTTTCGATGGTTATTAGGTACGAAATCGGCAATGAGTATCACCACCCAAATAACTGCAGCCCAGCCCACAATGATTCCTTAACGGCCCAAGTTGAAAGGCCCTGGAACAAAATGCTTTTGGGCCAAGGTCACCCTAAAACAAATAGGTGACTGTTTCTTCCTGCACCTCCATATGTTCTTCTGGAAATCCCATACAAAATATGAAAATACTTTTTCATCCTTTTTGTCTCATCTCCATATTTCGGATTATATAATCCAGAAGTTTGGATTATGTAATCCGAAAACTAGAAAACACTTCTGGATTATTTAATCAAAAAACTAATCATACATCTGAAAAAAGACTTATGGATTATATGTAATCCAAAAGCTAATTAAGAATTTGAAAAATAACTTTCAAATTATGTAATCTGAAATATTACATAGGAACATTTTTTGGAAATACGAAAATTTATGGAAGTGAGAGAAAAACTTATGGAAGAAAATAGTCCAAATAGGTAGGGCAATCACTGCTATAAACACCATTGCTTAAAATGCCACTATTATTTGTGGGTGAAGGTTGTTTCGATTACCCTTCTATCTTTTTTAAGGATTGGATTTGGCTAATATGTAATTATTTATATATAATATTTAACAATGGTTTCATTATTCTAACATTTTACAAAAATCTTTTATATGAGAAAGAAAACTGAGACTGTTTGCATCATATTTATTACTAAATATTCAATTTGTCACGTATCCATATCCATTTGCAGGGTAGAATGTACCGCTAATAGCTGGGCTTTTATATTGTAGATGGAGTTGTTTCTTTAAGCTTTTCATGTTCTAGTTGTTTTCATCGGTGGTGCTCTTTGGTTGACATATGCATCAATCTCATCTTAATTTGTTAGAATTTGTAAGATTATAAAAAAATTATTAGAATAACTAAATAATTTTACTTAGATAATAATACCATAACAAGTATTATTTAGAAAAGAATATATTTATTTTATTTTTATATTATAATATATTAAATATAATATAATGGAATTTATTATGTTATTTTATTTTTATTATTAGTATTCAATTTTAAATTATATTACCTTTATTATTTTACATTCATTATATGTAAAACTTATGGATTTAAAAAAAATACTTGTTTTATATAATAACTATAATATGTAATGAAACACCGTTTCATAAATATTATTAGAAAATAAATTTCTATGTCTAATAACATAATACTGTATAATAATATAAAATTGAATATTCATAATATATAATTTTCATTATTATTATTTTATAAAAAATTATGAAATAACATTTAATTATAAAATAATAAATATAACACTACGTTTTTAATATTTAATTGAAAGGAAAGACAAAATATTAGAACGATTTTTTAAAATAAGGTATCAAAATGATCTTGACAAGTTACAGAAATCAAATAAAAACAGAGACTAAATTAATAATTAATTTTTATTTTTTTTATACATTGCTTCAATTTCTTTTATACACTGTAACTTTTTCTGTCTTTACTTATACTGTGGTGTGAAGTAGTGAAATTTTTATAATGAAGTATACTTTAATGTACTTATATTTTTTTTATACAGGTGAAGGATAAGTTTTAAATATTTCAATACTTTAAAATTAATGATGTTTTTTTTGTGTCACTTTATTTTTTAAAACTTCTCATAAATTTTTGTTTTTAAAATTAAAAATGGATAACTTATGACAAATAATTAAGAAATCATGTTAAGGTTTTCGATCGGAATTCAAATAATGAATCGTCAAACTCATTTTTTGAATAATGAATCATAATTTATATAAAATGGTAAGATTCATAAACAATAAAGAAATAGTACAAGTATTAAGCATGTGAATAAAAAGTGATGGAAGGAAAAGTCACCCAAAAACCCCCCATCTAACAATATTTTAGTGATTTAACTCTAGTTAACCATTTGTACAAATCCATATTACTTTTTTTTATTAAAGTTATATATTAAATAATACCAATACAAGTATGAAATATATTTTACGTACGAAATCATTATATTAAGAATTAAAATATTGTTGAACAGTGATTTTATACTAAACAATGGAGAAGCAAACAGTAATTTTATAGTTTTTAATATATATCTACTGTTAAAAATAGATTATAACTAATATCAGGTGACAATATGATAATAAAGCAAAAGACAAAATATAAAATTTCAAATTTTATAATACAAGAAAATATAGTATGTTTATATCAAACTACACAAAACTAAAGTATAATCTGTCCTAACTGAGGAAAAAATTGAATTACAAAAAGTAAGATAACTTCCTCTAGAAAAGTGAAAGATGAACACTCACAAAAGAGAAATAAGTATGGAAAAAATATATTAAATTTTCTCGAGCATTTTAACTAGAGGAGTTCTAGAAGTTCTATTATTTTGCTCCCTTTCCTAGCATTGCAATTTATCGTATAGTTCAATCTAGGGAACATAAAAGAGAACTAAGAAGACATCCCAAATTTTCAATCTAGCAACCATCTTATCTTAAAAGCCAACTAAAGGAATGTGGAATTGATATCATTTAAACGGCCAACGATGCTAAAGTGGTTTATCCGCACTTGAAACTCACGAAGCCTATAATTTTTACAGATTATGGACATGTTGATGTTTCCTATGTCTTAACCACAGTCAGTGTGCTCTTACATTTTGGGATCCACGTAACATGGGGCTTGAATCCCAGCTGTTGCCTCGTGTATCAGCATCATTTTGAGGTGGAATATACAAAGATACAGCCTGAAGCTCAGCAGATTGCGCATGATGAATCTCATTATTCACGGTAGAGGGCTGAGCACCATTACGAGATTCAGACAACATCTGGAAATAAGCGTGAGGTCCCCAGCCTACATATGCCATAATGTAAAATAATACACACATATCAAAATTGTGATCGAATAATTTTTCTTCAATATCTGAACTAGAACCTATAAAAGATAATATCAGCCTGGGAATTTAGTTGAAAATTCACAGTCCACGAGATTGTCTAGCCCAAACTTATATTAGATTGGGGCCTAAGTTTGGAACTAAGGCCGAAGCAATAAACTAAACTAAATTTTAAAATTATAAAACTGTAACTATTTGGCATAAAAAGGTATTTTCGAAAAAACAAATTTAGACACAACCATGGAAAAGTTGTAAAAGAGATTATTTTCATACTGAACCCTAATTCGGTAAATTATGAGTATTTACAAGTAACTCGGTAAAACGTGTTTTCTAAATTTAGATCAGACCCACATATTTTGATCTAGCCCGAGTCTGGCTAAAAGTCCAAAATGAGTGTAGACTGATATTTCAGAAGTGGCTAGACTGATTTGGCGTGAAAAGGATTCAAAGCAAATTATCACAACAACAATATTAACACATACTATGACGAGATGATGGAAGGGACAATTCATGGTCTTACCATCTAGGTCGTAAGGAGGTGGATAGAATTGTAAGTAACAAAAGGAAGCAATTATAGTCCCTGGTAAAAGAAATTCGTATCAGAAACTTTGCAAAGACTTTATTGAAATACTTAATCAATATGGTATTGATATACAAACCTATAAGAGATCCAGCAAACACATCTTGCCAATGATGCCAATAATCATCAACACGAGAGACAGCAATCATAGCTGCCACCAGGATCGGTAAGAAAATAAGACACAGCTTTGCAACATGGCCCCTGCGGTCAAATACCCTAATTTTGCCAGATAGATACCAAGAAAGATAAACAAGACCAGCAAAGGACCCTGCATACAAAAGAAACATGTCACTCCCAAGATACTGACGACACAAACCCGAATCATATATTTTTGCCATGAAAGAAGACAAATACAAAAGGTTGAGAAACTAAGGCATTTGATATATGTTTACTAATGATTTTATTTCCTGTTTACAAGAATATGGAAGGAAATGGTGAAGAAAAACAGAACAACAAAATATTCTTTTCACTATTTCCTTTCCAAGTTCGAACATCTTGGAAACATAAACTATGAGAAAACAAAGTAGTATATTTTGCAATTATAAATGAAAACAAAAATATGTAATCAATCAATAACACGGTAGAATTCTTTGTTTATACTTTTAACAAGGTAGTATTTTTGTAGGTCATTGAAAATATGACAACAAATATGAAACCGAACGCCACCCGAATTTTCCAAAATGGCCAAATACCTCAACCTTCTGAAAGTAGTATGATTAATGAAGGCCGTAAAAGAATTATTAACAAATAGTTTCTTTAATTTGAAACTCATCAAATACAATTTCTGCGCTTGTAGTTCTATTAGAATAGACGAACTTCATCATGAACATACTGTGAGATTGTAACTTGTATAGATATCTGGAGTCAACAAGTTCACCCAATGGAAATTTCAGGGATAAAAAACTTTTTCTCTATCTGAAATAAAACCTCTCAAAGTTAAGATTGTAAAGAGTACTTACAAGAGGTATGTCCGCTGGGGAAACTTTTGTGCCCTTCCTTAATAACACCCTTATCCCCAGTACACTGAACATTACTTGTTACTGGATCAAACACCTGATCATATCATGCACCAATGAAGAGTTCATTGAGTAGTTAAAAGCTGTACATCTCAAATGGTAATGCATTAACAAGACTATTTAGGAGGTCAATAAAATTGAAAACCCACCCCTTTTCCATCAGGGAAACAACGCCAGAAGAAATCTGGCCTTGGCCGTCCAACACCATCCTTGACAGCATCAGTTATCACCGCAGTAATGAGTACAGAAAATAGAAGGCCTGAGATGCATTCGGTAAAAGGTTTCAGTATATCAAAGTGAAGTGCAAACATGGACAAAAAAAGACTAGTAAGGTCCAGAAATGTACCCAATATAGCATGGTGGAAGTCATAGACGTCCTTTCGAATGAAATAGTAAACGAGAAAAACAGCCAGTGGTAACAATATGGCTACTATCTGTTCAGGAATTGTAAATCAAAAACTTATATCTTGAATATTAACCAAGTCAAGGAGAAACATAACATATAATCTCAGTAATGAATAATTTTCTTTGAATTGAAGACACAATCCAAGGAAGCTAAATATACCGGAACAGCCCAAAAGGGAATAGTATTATCTTTCAATGGGTATCTAAGGTCAGTCATCATCCCCTCCCCAACGAAACGGTGAAATGGCTCTATTATATTCAAGACGGCGTCGATGATCACAAGAAGCAAAAGAATCAACCAGTCATGCATATGTATCCTTGCCACTCTAGTTCCATGTGATCTGATAGTATGCGTACCCAATTGAATTTCTGGCATCTTTTTTTCTGCAAACGACACATGGGAAGCTTAGTAGGATTTGTGTTAAAGATTGAAGTGCCAAAAGAAAACAGCAAGCGCAGAAACAGAAGAGGGTACAAAACTAAAAAACAGGTCACAGTGATAAATATGTATATATATGCTGTTCTAAAGTGACCCAACAAAACGGAAAATTGTTGAGATTGGGTCCTAACAAAAAACAGCTACCAAGCCTTTTGAGATCAATCAGCACCCTAATGCACAGCCATGGATAATATTTATAGGAAAACCAACAACATCCAAATCCTTATTAGTTATTTCACTAATCCTATAGTTTTTCTTTCTCCGTTAGCCTATGCTTCTAGCTATTAGGCTACCTTCTATCTGATCTATTTTCCCTAATAATACATTACTTTCATACGGGAGTGTCTTGGCCCACGACGAAACAAAACTCTCACTCAACCCAAATACACCGCAAGACCATATAATTTTTTTTTTCCAAATGCTTGCTCCCATTGGAACAAAGGTTGCAAGAGACCTCAATTTCAGAGTTACAGTTTCATTTCATAAGGTCTGATTGAAATATAGTTCAGTTCGGTTAATGTGAGTCTAAAGTGAAGCTCGACATACTTTGGAATTCGGGATTTAACTGAAACAAATGCACATAGTATTTCTGGTACAGAGACGATTATGACGTTAAGGTATTGCTCTATTTTCCCTACGGGACCTGGATTGCCTGTGTAGTCAGTTTTGACACATACAATCCTGCAGTCATTATCAAGTAGCTGAAATCTTTTTTATATTTTATTTTATAAAAATTGAAAATAAATAAATAAAAAAGCTAACAAAAGTTCTACACTTTCACTGCAGAGAATTCTTATTAAGAATCACGTATCCTGGCCGTTGCCTTTATTGTTATGTCGGAGGATCTTATTACGTGTACTGTTTCAGCAATGTACTATATATCTGATATTTCAGTTTTATATTCGGCAAATCGACCATACCTGATTCTGTAGCTTATTTGTGGTTTTTCAACTGTTTTCCTACAAGAATGAAGCACGCGTGTGTATAACATCTCAACAGGTATGATATAAAACTGGATTCAATCCTATGATCCTTGAGTTATACGCTCACAGGTAAGATATATGCCATTAAACCTTATTAAATCTGATTTTCAAGCATCTCTCCCTCATCCTCATGTAAAATCCCACAAATATATTAAGAACACACACGATAGTTCACTTCAGTTTCAGTCACAAAATTCGTAAAGACACTCGGCCCTATCACCTTCCCTTCTCTAATCAAAATCACTGTTAAGAAAGGCTACACGCTCTACATAACAGAAAACACATGCAAGTAGTATAAGTTATAATCACAGCAATAAAATATCACATTGAATCCAAAATTTTATTTAAAAAAAGAAAATCAAAAGCACTTCGCACTTGTAGCAGCAACAAACACATAGTTGCATCGATCTGGTCATGGTTTCTTCAGTTTTTTTTATTTTATTTCAGAAATTACAGAGACAGAAAATCAAACGCTTCTTATATTACTGCCATAATTATTACTTCAAAGTTAAAATCAAATCACATCAAACCAAAATCGAACAGGTAAATCATCGATTGAAGACAGTTTGACTATAAACTTCTTTTTATTTGTCACTCGACGTCGTTTCAAGAATCAAACGAATTTTGAACTCCGGTTACTCAATTCGTGATGGTTTTGAGTTAAAACAGAAAATAAAGAAAGAAAAAAGAACATGCGCAGTGGAGTAGAGAAAGCGAGAAAGACGCAGAGAGACGCGTTAAGAAGACAATGTAATACGAGAGAGAGAGAGAGGAGCGAACTCACCTGCAACTGCACGTGCACGAGATTCGAGGCAACGGAAGGAGAAAGAAAGAACGAAAGAAAGAAGGTGGAAATGTGAATTGGAATGAATGAGGATTGATGTCTGCAAAGCCTATTTCAAAATGACAAAAAGAAGAAGGCGCGTGGGGATTATTAATAAAAGGAAAACACTTTAGTTATTATTATTATTTTTCTCTCTCCTTTTAATATTTAAGACCATCTCCAAAAACAAAACTATACCACTTAATGCGTGGTTTAACAAAATGTAGTTTAATATATGATAATAAGAATTTCTAGAAAATTACTTTGTTGCTTAACAAGAAAAATTGGAAACATTTGTAAAATAAATATTATAAAAATGTCGGTGCTTATAAAAAATTTGTTATTAAAGTAAAACTTATAAAAATTAATACGAGTTAATTAAAAGTAATGTATTGGAGATGCTTATAAGAATAGTATTGAAGATTCTTTAAGTCTGGGTTAAGTGCTAGTAAGGAAATTATTTGGTGCGTTCAATCGTCACTATACATTGTTTATATAAACCAATATTAAATACAATTAATGTATTTTTCTTCTTTTGTAGAATATTGAGTTGAGTTTTGAAAACAAAACAATACACATCACTATCGTATTTCTATTTAATATTTTTATGATTTCAAATTTTAAAACACAAACCTTTGATCTATAAAATACAGACAACAAAACACTTTACTTGTTTTAATTATATTTTTAAAGTTAGAACAAAAAAATCCCGATAATAGACACTAACCTAAAAAAGTTAAAGAAATTAAACACAGTGAAAAAAAGAGAGAAATAAAAAAAAAGTTTAAACACGTGGCGAAAGAAACTCCTAAGTAGAAGAAAAAAATTCTCACCTTCTACTTAATATAGTTAAATTGAAAATGTTCAAAACTTTAAATTTTACATATCTTAATATAAATTCAACACAATGCAAAATAAATATTATATTTAATCATTTTATTTTCATATAATAAATAAAATAATTACAAGATAGAAAATAATATATAAATAAAAAATAAACCTAGAAATGGTTTAGATTCTAATTACCCTCTTTTACTAAAACTATATATGTTTTCAAGATAATGAATGCATGTAAAGAAATGTTTTATTACATTGGTTATGAATTCTATAAAAATGTAATATATAATATTAAATCATTATTGTCAATGTATGTTCTCATTAAATGTTAATGTGATATTAACACGTTAAAATGTTATATTTATCTCTCATCATTGACACTAATGAAGTCAAATTTATTTAATATTTACTAGAATAATAGAATCGTTTTTAAGTATTTAAGTGATTTTTTAAACTCTAAGGAGCTAGTGACAAATGGACACTTTCAATTAACAAATAATAAACCAGTGAGTTATTTTTTGTAAAAAGATGAGGAAATACCATTAAAATGTGAACACCTTTATGAGTAGTATTCTTTATTTTATTTAATATTTTGTCATCGAACAATAATAATAATAGTACATTGTTAAATGACAATATAAACCCTTCACACGCTTTTGGCTTTTCCTTTTCTTTCCTTTGACCACTCATTCAATATTTGCATTAATGTCTCCCTTTTGTAAGAACATTGGAAGCTGGCGTGTAAGTATGTCACATGGCAGCGAACACCCATTTTACTTTTATTTTATATTTTCCAACATCCAAATTCACTTTGTTTACATAATTATTTGCATTTTCTTAACTTTAGTTCAGCTACTTGTTATCAACATTAGAAAATGTTCCACAATAATTTTGTCCTAACCCCTTTTTTTTAAAAAAAAGAAAATGGGAAATTCCTCTTTAAGGAAATTTCTCTTTAGAATAATGTTAGAGGTTCGAAAAAAAATATAAATTTTTTATTTGAATAAGTCAATTTTTTAAAGTATTCACACATTTATGTGTGAATTTGATAGTATTTATGTTTGAATCATTTTCGATCATATTAGATATCAATCTAAACACAGTAAGGATTTGAGTTTTGAGTAGCTTTTAAGTCTCATTAGTTTACGTCAGAGGTTGAAGATCTGTATGATTATGGGTTGAACTTGGTATGATTTATGGTTGAATTATTTCTGATCACGGTATTTTCGAGTGATGGGACCAGAAATATGATAATTGATAAATACACTGATTAGACTTATTATAACTTAATATGATTAGGAAACGAAAAGGAACGATCTGACATAAAAGTCAATAGAAACCGATCATCAAGATACAAAATTCATTAGGGTTGAAAACTACTGTTTATGGCTTAATTATATGCTAGAACAATTATGAATATATATATATATATATATATATTTTATTTTTTTTTATTTTTTTTTTATTTGTGGGAAAGTACACAATAGAGTAAGGTTACAAAAAAGCAAAAGGGCAATAGAAAGAGGAAGTTGGTAGATTGTCCTCTGGTGAGGGTTTAGGGTGTAAAATAATAATAGGAAATGAAACATTGGAATATGCTTAAGATGGATGAAAGCAAAGAGACAATGTAACGGGAAATAGATTCACAGTTTCAGAGTTTGAAAGGGTGTATAGTGAGCATTGAAAACTGAAGTTTCTCAGGTTCCCCTTCAATAATATTTTATTGGGTTTGAATATTCTTCACCCAAACAAAAGCTGGGTTGGGAATTTAGGTGTTACATATTCCTTCCTATATATACCTACCGTGTTTGGAGAGAACTTTCAATAGAATCATGCGGTGGAACTGCATTCCCATTTTGGAATCTTCAACTTCTTCTCACTTTCAATCCCTTTTTTTTTCTCTTCTCACTGTTTCAGATTCCCCAAAGTTACGCGATTATATCTGTGAAAATATTTACATTGTATTTGGACTCTAAATTAATTTTAATTTTAGTTTTATCAAATTTATCACATGAAATCACCATTGAGATGAGATTATATTGGCATAAATAACACATGCCAAAATGTGTTTTTAGATTCTAAAATATTGTTCACATTCAAGTTTAGTTCATAAATTTAAGTTGTTTATACAAAATATTTTTTTTTCTTTTACCTTTTTAGATAATTTTATCACAAATTGCTAATAAGTAATTGTTTCATCTTGTTTTTATCGTAAAATATATTTCAGAAGAAAATATTGGCTTAACGGGATTTCTACAGAATGTACTAATATCAAAGGGTAAAGTCTAGTATTTATTTAATATCAAGTTTTCAAAAATATTAAAAGGTAATTTACACTATTCTAGAAGAAATCCAAAACTTTGACCTTAAAACACATAAAAGTTATGCAAAGGTTATGTAATCATAGTTCAAAATGTTGAAAGTGTGACAATGAGAATGTTTGGAGTTTCAATTCCTTGATTTGGATTTGGTTGTCACAGAGGATGACAAAAGATCAAAAGCCTGGTTCTGTTATTAATTCCGACATTAGTAAAAAACTGTGCTTGAAAATATTTATGATTTTTATTTATGGTAAATGAAAATATTTAAAATTACTTTTAAATATAAATTTAAATCAACAACAAAAATATATACTTTTAAAATAAAAATATTTTTTTATAAATTGAGATCTTATTTAAAACTTAAATTTTATTTTTATGTCGGTACTAAAAAAATATTAAAAAACTTAGTTAGTTTTTATCTTACGACCTTGAACTAGAGATTTCATAAGAGTATATATATATTATAATGGAAGAAGAGTTGAATTGGCATATATGATGGCACTATCCCTATATCATGCCTTCCCCAGATAATCAAAACTTACATAAGCATTCATTGAATCTATGGTTTATTCTTTTTTTAGTACTTTGATGTTAATAAGTTATAAGATAGCAGTGTTTTTTAATAGTAATTTCTAAAATCAGTTTTTGTCAAATATTAGTTAATCATCACTTATTTATAGCTCAACGATTAAGTCACTAAACAAATAACATTGTGTTATGTTCTGCACTGTATAAATTTGTACTGGACAATCTTAAAATCACTTTCTCAAGCATATTGTACCTAGAAAGGCTATTCTGTAGAAATATTTGATGATTTTAAAAAGAAAAAAAAAAAACAACTCACATCAACCTCTTAAAACCAAAACACAAAAAGCTTCTATCTCTCCTTCTTATACTTTCTTTTTTTTTTTTCTTTTTAACTTTTCTTTCTCCAAATATTTCAGAATTTGATCACACCTTAGTTGTGGATCAAAAATCATTTATATTTGCTCTAAAGTTTTACTAATCTTTCATTTCTTATCATCAATTTGGTGGGGACAATTGAGAAAAGTCATCATTTTAATTTATTTTATCATAGGCTAAAATTTGATTATGTTTTAGAGCCACCAATTTTGTGTAGTCTTTTTAACTTAAATTTTGGAGGGTTGCTTTGAAGATAAGTTTTTCAGTAAGGGAAACTAGTTTTAACTTTTTAATAGTATACTAGACTAGATAATATGGACGTGGAGGTGACGTGGTCATAAATTTAAATTTATCTTGTATGAATGTTATTTGTTGAAAATTGTTTGACTCTATGTTGTTTTGAAGTGGAGAAGATAGACAAGATATATTTTGATAGTTTGGTATTTAGATGTTGTTTTGACGATGAAAATAATATTGAATGTTGTTGAAATGGATTATGAAGGGTTTGGAATGTTGTTGTTTTTTGTTGAAGATTTGAAATTAAGTTTGTTAAGTTACTTAAGTCTATGATATTTTTACTCAAGTGAAAATAGTTATGCAACTAAGTCTATTATCGGATCCATTTTCATTCAAGCAAAAGAATTTTGGCTCAAGAAAAATAATTTTCGGTGAAGCAAAAATAATATGGTCTCTACCAAATTTTTGCTCAAGCTAAATTTCGTTCTTCTTCTTTTCTTTTCTTTTCTCTCATTTTCTTCTTGTTTCTTTGAATTGATTTATATATCTACTATAATGCTTTTAGAAATGAATACCTTTATAAATGTAAAGTGAATACTAACTTGAATGTTCAATTAATTTATGAAATTTTAAATTTTATATATTTTATATATTGCATGAAAATGGTTGCCAAGTATAGAAGTTTTTTTTTTTGAATTTGAGTCATTCATTTGGGATAATGTGAGTTGATGTTTGTTTATTTGTTAAGTATTGATGTTTATGTTGTAATAGATATTCCTAATTTCAATTATGGTGTAAGTCACACAAATTAAGATATTCAATGGTGAGAAAAGGATAAGGGAGTTCAGGCACATACTGACATAGATGCACAACTTGAATTTTAGATAATGTTAGAATCTAGTAAGACTTCCTTAATATAGCCCGCCTTTTGAAATGCATCATTTGATATTTTGTTTGTTGAATATATTAATTGTATAGATTTATGTGTGATCTATATGATTGTTGCATGTTGGTATTTAAAAAAGATTGAATTATTGAGATTTGTTGATTGAAATAATTTTCTTTGAACTGTATTACATACACAAATATATATAACTGCTAAAGCATATAAAATAAAATTTAGACACCTTCTAAATATCCTCCTCTATTAGGTCCAAGACATATACAGTAAATATTTTTTTTAAAAATAAAGCATAATCAGAAATATGTTTGTATATAATCCTCTGACCAGCATTAGAAATATTTTATTCTCACTTTCTTAATTTTAAAATGAAAGGAAACCATGTAAAATAAATGTTTCTCAGACATTATATTCTTATACCCATTTTTTATCATCATTTATTATTCTTTTGAAATCTATTCAATTTAAAATGGAAAATAAAAAATATAAGAACAATATGAATTAATGTAAACAAAAAAGCTCATTGTGGTAAATATGGAATACTGAACACTTCCTTAAACCATAATAAACTAATAAAAATAAAATAATAATACATACCAGATTAATCATTTCGACTCATCTCATATTTAGTCTGCATAAAACCGATCAAAATAGCAAAATTAGGTGCATCGATTAACATGATCTTATTCAGCGGAAAGCAGCCGCCATTTTTCATCTTTACAGTGGCAGTGCCAATAATAATAATGCATGAACAACAGAAGCTTCACAAGTGACTAAATCTAATGTTCCCGTGTATACACAAAAGTAAGGAAGCAAGGGGAAGAAGATTAGCCGAGAGATGACTACTATAAGATTACTTCTGTGCCATTTCCATGGCTTCCAAGGTTGGGCTACGAAAAGGGTAAGGGGTAAAGGTATCACCATTTCTCCTTGGTTCTTGATTCGTCGTAACCCCTTCCTCCATGGCCTGCACAACCGGCGAGTTATCCGTGTTTGCATTACCTCGTGATTCCTCCATTGCTCGGAAATATGCATATGAACCCCATCCTGAAGAAATAAAACAGTCTTAAAAAAGAAGCCACTGAAATGAGTACTATATTACGAATTACGATGTATGAATACTATGTTGTGTATGAATTTTTGGACAACATCACACATGAAATGCTGGTAAGTAAACATAGGTATGAAACATTTTCTGCAGCAGCCACCTGGTATTACTCTCAAGCAGTGAACGAGATCAGCTGCATTTTAAGGTAAAGGTGGCCAAACCCAGAATTATGCCTAATTCATGTACCCATATAATTTCTTCTTGGAGAAGAAATGACCAACATGAATGTGAAATGAATATATTGTAACAATGATATAGATGATTATTTTTATATCATAGAATAAGAGAAGGAAGTATTTTAGGGGAAAAAATCATTAAACATGTACAACCAGTTTCCACCTGGACTTAATTTGGCTTAGTGCAGTAAACCTGCTCTTGTTCTAAAAACGATCCTAAGGTTTCCACACTGATTAATTTGCATCTCTATCTAAATATTAACATAGCAAAGTGTTTTTAGAATTTCAAATCTACATGTCAAAATTTCGAGATGCACAAAATGAGAAATTTGTTGGCTTAAAATGTTATGTGCTACAGAGAAGACAGAAATAAATTAAAAGAACAGAAGAGAAAAATCAAGTAAAAATTACAAGTATTTAATTAAAGAAAAAGAAAAAGTTTAAAATAGTAGAGTAAAACTTCATTTTTTCTTCTTCTTTTCCATTGATTATTTTCCATCTTACTCTTATATTTGTAATTGAATATACCATAAGTCTACTATTATAGGCTGTTCAGAGAGATGTGTCTTCATAGAAGAGGCTTTTAAATAAGTTAAAAAAGCTATACCAGGCCATAAAAAGGAAGCTACATGAAGTACAGAAATCAGATTCAGATTCCACGTTTAAATTATAGGTTCAAAAGCTTAACATTTGTCTTCATGCTGGTGATAATAATCGATGAGATAGGGGTGTTACCATCATTACTATAGGGAGCAGGGAAGAACTGCATATAGCAAAAGGTTGCCACAACGAGTCCTGAAAGAAACATCAGACAGTAGATATATGAGTATCATTTTTATTAAATTTTTGCAAAATGACTTCTGATATTTAATACTCTGTTGGGATATTGAATCCTTTTACAACATTTTTGCAGTTAATAAAAACAAACCCAGAAGTCCTCCTGCAAACACATCTTGCCAATGATGCCAATAGTCATCCACTCGAGAGATTCCAACCAGGCAAGCAGTAAGAAGAGGAAGAAAAACAATGCATAATTTTGCTACGTGCCCTTTGTGATCAAAAGCTTTAATCTTTCCCGATAGATACAGAGAGAGAAAACCTAGACCTGCAAAGGACCCTGCATAACAAAATTTATCAGACAAATAAACCATTTTCAGCACAAATGAGCTAGTAATCCCATGAATATAATAACATTTACCAATTTCCCACTCTTCAAAACACTCTTCCCATGATTAAAATCGAGGTTGCTTTTAGCTAATACTATGCTTATAATAATATATATTCACCTAATTAATAAGTATTAAGAGAAATATAACTCAATGCTCACATTCGTCCTGTGTCTACAAAATAAATGCATTGTTATTTATTTGCCATTGCTCCCACTATTGGAAAAAATACTAAAAAAACAAGTTTTTGATGCTCACATGATGTATGGCCGCTTGGGAAACTTTTATGTCCTTCTTTTAGATCGCTCTCCTTGCCATGACACACCACACCTCCCCATTGATCATAATTCTGTAAAGTTAATCAAAGAGAAAACGATTAAATGAGAGCTTTCTTCTGCAGTTACACATCTGCATAAAATGACAGGTATACTTTTCTAGAAGAATCTGACAGCTTTTATCCACATGACAGACAAAAGCATCGTGTAACAAAGAAGATTTGAGGAGACACAAAAGTGGATTTAGAATATATTTTAATCTGGATGTTCTTAACAAGAGATGCACGGTCTTATCGATGCTGTGAAGTAACGGAATCCCTGCTGTTAGTTTTCAAACTGTGCAAAATTCTTAAACATAAGTCTCACGTTGGTACATAAGTTCTATTTTTATCTCTTCAGTTCACACACAAAAAACCTTTATTTCATGAGTAATTATGCTTACATTTACTTATATAAGAAGTTCCAGAATAAGTTACAAGATTTCATTGCTCCAATAATAACTTTTATGTTTGTTTAACTTATCTCCAGAAGAAGAAGAAAAGTGAGAAATATAAAAGGAAAGAGATTAAATATATTGAAAAATATTCTCCATTTGAGGAGAGTAAGATAAAAATGGAAGATTTTTTTTTATAGATAACAGATAAATAAAATTAATTATATAATTAAAAAATTATCTGCATTATTTTACCAAAGTTTTTTTTGGATGACTACGAGATGAGTCAGGTACAGGTTTGATTATACTCGTACAAGGTAAAAAATTCATATTTCACATTTAATAGATATGAAATTTTGTCGCATTCACCTTCTCATCGATTAATAGGTTATACTTATATTTATACTTACTTTTTTAAATATTAATTAAACATTTATTTTACATAAAAAATAAAAATCATAACAAAGGAAATGTGAAATTATAAATGACATGTGTTTTCTTTTCTTCAATTTAAGGAATACATTGTAATTGTGTAAACATCAAAATAGATACCAAATAATTAGTGCATAAACCTTATACATTCTCATGTAAAAAAAAACAATAGATAAAAAATGTTAAAAAAAAGTAAAAATGATTAAATGTGTTCTAAAAATAACTTGATTTGAGGAAATTAAGGTTTTCGTATTTATAAATGTAATACACTAATCAAACAAAATCACACAAATGAAACAAATATGTAAAAGTAAGAAAAAGGAAAAATATCTTGAATATATGAGTAAATTTTGTGGGGATATAAGAGTTGAACAATTTAGAAAGAAAGAATGAAAAATTGTATAGTGAAAGAAAGATTATTCAAATGAAACAAAACTAAAGGATAAAAGGAACAAAGAAGATAAATTTATAAGTAATTCTCTTCAATAACACTTCTATTTTTAGTATTTTTTTTATTAGAGATACTTGACACAAAAACAAACACATATTTTTGAGTTACTTTAGAAAACATTGACTTGTTCTTAAAGTGTTAGAATATTACAACTTGAGTGATTGGATTTATTATGAGTCTGTTCTCAAATATTGGATATTCAACCATTTATTTTAAGTAGCAACACAGGAATGTTTCAATAGTAAACCAATATAGAACCCAGTCAACGAGGCAAAGATATACTAGTATAAAACTTTTTATTAAGATAATCTATTCCTTTATGAATCAATAGAAAATCTATAATAATATACTATTTTTCAACATTGAGCCCATCAAATGAAAAGCCTATAGAAAAGATTGTAGTAAAATAAGTAATCTGATTAGAAACATACTCCACGACGACGACACAAAAATGTTAACTAGGATTTTTTTCTTTTCCAACAATTAAATTATATTTTTATATAAAGAGAATATGGTATTTTAATGTTATTAATATATTTATATCGCAATTTTCCATTAGAGTAGATTCCGAACCGTTTAGTAGGACTAGGTTTTAAGAAAACAACACATAATTAACATGGTAACAAGCAGCGGAAGATTCATAGTGGCAGTTACGGCGACATAAATTATAGCAGTTGCGTACCTCCACTCCATCGGGGAAGCAACGCCAAAAGAAATCTGGCCGAGGCCGGCCAACTGCATTTTTTATTGCGTCGGTTAATACCCCAGTGATCAGAACAGCAAATAACAAGCCTGTAATCAACCACATGAACACCGATTCACCAATCTTTCAACTAACACAACCATAATATATAACCACGCACATGCCTTCAACAAAATTACCAAAATCTATATATCTTTATTTAGTTATTTAATAATATATTAATGTAAAATCACATAAAACTCTAAACTTATTCCTTTTCTTCCTTAAAATCAACTTTATACAATTTAATTTTATTTATTGAAGGAGTTATTTCAAAGATTAAATCAAAGGAAAATGAACCATCACATCTTAAATAAAATAACTCTTCGATGCATGACAAAAGCAAAAGGTTTATTATTACCTAGAACACTATGGTGTAAATCGTATACATCTCTCCTGCGCATATAAAAGAGAAGGAAAACGGCCATTGGCAACAGAACCGCATATAACTGGTCATTAGAAGAAGAGCAATTAATTAGTTAAAATTACCAGCAGCATCAGATAAAACTAAGAATGACGTGTAGGAAGCAAATTTCCCAAAAACACGACATAAAAAGAAGTACATCTTTTGTACCCAAACAATTAAAAACGAACCCAAAGGCAAACAAAAAGATCCCCATAGACTAGGAAGCAACCTACTGAACCTTAACTTTCAAATTATTATGCAGTAAAAGAATAGAAAACACTTACAGGAACAGCCCAAACGGGAACCGTGTTTTCTTTCATAGGATATTTAAGGTCTTCCATCATATCTCTTCCCACAAAGCGATAAAATGGACTGATGACAAAAAGGACAACCTCAATCCCTATGAGAAGCAACAAAATAAGCCAATCACGAACGTGGTTTCTTGCAAGTGCGGCTCCATGGGACTTGATAGTGTGAGCCGAGGGATCAACCTGCAGCCTCATCCCTCCCTGCCCCCGACATAATGAACAAAAATTGAGTCTAAAGTTGAGCAAGAAATTATTGCCACTGCACATGCATATAAACTACCTAGTCGACAAGGCAGTACATAATTATTATCAGTTGGAAGCATTTTCATTTTCCACCACATCACATGATTGGTTTTTTCAGATTTACCATATACATCCAAACAGGGAGGACACAAATCTTGCTGGCAAAATCATGGTTCACAGTCATAAAACACAACAACTTCAATGTTTTTGAAATCGAAACTCAGTTACATAATCAAGGTTTTTGAAGCCAGCATAGACCTTGAATAAAACTGATTTGCCAAAGGCTTTCAGAAACAAACGAATGATTTCCTGAACGTATTAATCTTTTGAAAATGAGTAATGCAACGCAAAATGCCACCAGAGTTGCGACAAAAATGGAATGCTACAGTGCCAGAGGAAGAATTTTGAAAATTTGACCAAAATCAAAATTGATTTTATATTTTCTGTGCACATAATAATTGTGTATCCTCTCTCAGTCTCATCTCATTCCATTTCACTGGTTTACCAATGTGTTTTTTGTTTTGAGAAATTTGGGGATGAAAAGTAACAAAATTAAACAGAGTGCCACTACCACTGCATAGAAGAAAAGGAAACAAAACAGAAAACGGAAAGAGTACGAGAATTAACAACCTGAAATGATGCCCAAAATGTCCGGAAAGAAAAGAAACCCTGCGACGGCGACGCCATAGTAGAGAATTTACGAGAGCGCAGCAGCGACTAAACTGTGATCATCGTCATCACGCACACAAATGAGAGGGTGAGAATGAAAAGTCTTATCCCGAACAGAGAAATGAAGAATAGAAAATTATGAATAAATTACGAGGAAACGAGTTGGAGTGTAAGTGGGGAAACATCAACTACTTCTGTCTGTTACCTTTGAAAAGTCACAAATTTTTTTCACTGAGGAAAAAAAAAGAGAATTTCTTCGCAGTTTTTTTGAGATATTGTGAAGTACAAAACTTTCGAAGCAGAATAACTCACCGCTTTGAAATGAAATGAATTGGCGCGTGGTGTTATGGAGCGGTTCGTGTTTAAACCAATTTCTAGATTCCAAGTAACCGACTCCTCTTCTTTTTCCTAAAGAAATGCAATTTTTCATTAAAGATTATTTTGTGAATAACAAGGTTGTTCCAGATGGATTATCAATTATTTCATGTTAAATAATCGCTCACGTCGTTGTTTTACATTATATTTTGTTAACCGAATTCAACGGATGAATCAAATAATGGAACATGGTATGGTTGTAGTTATAATAAATTGCTGTGGAAAGTTGTCATCTAAAATTTCAAAAAAAGAAACAACTAGTAAATTGACGTTAACAATAATAAATAAATAGCCATAGGTTGAAGAGAAATCGATTATAAGTAGATAAATTAAAGTAACCTGAATTTGAATCTAATAATGAAATGATTAAAATTATTGATTTGTATGGTAGACAAAACGTCGACATCAGCCATTTGCAAGACGGGGTCCGTCCAAGTTAATCAGGCTTTTAAAGGTTTATGGGACCACTGTAACATATGCATTAATGTCAACTTTTGGAGTTTTACAATATTCAAATAATATCAGTCTTGAGGATTTATGCACAGTCAAATCAAATTTAAATGTCAATAAGTATAGCTTAATTTTTAGGTGAGTTTGTGCACACAACAAATTTTATTTTATTTTTTAAATAATATAAGTGCATTATTTAAGGGGATTTGCAACTTATTCACTCGTTCTTTTTTGTTTTTATTTTTCACTTATATACTCCTTGATCCCCGGTCCTTGAAGATCTTAACGAATGAAATTATCAGTTATTTGTTTCCATCATTCAAATATAAATTTGAAGAGTGTATAGTGTCGTGTAATATTTTAAAAATTATGAGGTGAGAAACTATGGTGTGAGTAAACGTAAGTAAATATTTGAAACGCCTTAAGGAGAAGGGTGTTACACACAAATTATTCCATGCCGACAACACGAACCATTTCACCAAATACCAAAATCAATCAAGTATGGTAAGTTTGAAGTGAGAAGTTCGATGTTTGGAGAGGCACTACTATGTAATAACATTTTATAATATAAGTGTAAAATTTGTTTTATGATTTAATTTTATAAATTGAATTTTAAAATTTACTTGTTAATACAATATCATAATTATTATTGTCTATTATAGCATATACTTGTATAAGGTCTATACAATATTTGTTACTGACTGAAATGGTTACTCGTCATTCGGTTGCTCCTCCTTTACTTTCTTTCTTATATTTGTTTCTTAGTACTCGGATAGGAATACAGTGTAACTACTGTAACTGTAAGTGACCCTACATAAAGAATAAGTATAATGAATAATATCTTAATAAAATGTACATTTAATTCTGTTTATTTATAGTGTTTATAGTGGGTTATTTTCTTTATGAATCGTATTTAATGTATATTTTTACTAAAACGTCATTATTTGATTTATTGTATATCTTCTTATTTTATCTTGATACATTGACTCTATGTATTTCGACACCTTTCTCTACCAGATAAGATGATTTACTTGACTACAATCAATAAAAAAATAATTTTATAAAATTAATTTAGATTTAAAATACATTTAATATTCCAACTCACAAAAATAAAATTCACCAAATGGAGGCTTAATGAGGACCCTTCTTTGCCATCCACTTGTTCTGGATTGGCCTTTGCCAAGATTTTTTTTTGCCATAAACACAACTGCATTGTGGAAGCTGTCTATATCTCACACCATTTTTTCTTTACTAACCAACATGCTTTAGTGCTTTCCTCTGTATACATTATGTTCTAATACTCAATAATTACCTTAGTGATTGATGTGTAATTAAAAATAATAATTAGCTAGTGTTCACATTGAATGTGTGTGTACAAACTCACCACATCTTTTGCTCTCTGCTACCAAAGGTCGTACTATCCCACAATGAAAAAAACATGTTTTTACCATCCACGGGAGAATAAAATATATTTGAAACTCTGCTTTTAATTTTTTACACTATACTTGAGAAAATTAAATTACACACTACTCAATTGCTTAAGTCGCATGACTCGTAGGGTCAATAGATTTGATTATGATACTGTCAATAAACTTAATTATAATGAATTTAAATATTATATTAAAAAATAAAATTTAAATCTAAATTAACATTGCAAAACTAGTTGGTAAAAAAGAAGTTGTATTGAGTTTACATCCTTTATTATGAATATGAAAAAAAAATATTATAAATTTAGAGAAACACGATATATGAAGAAGTTGTATTAATTGGACAGGATATATGCACAATTTTATATAAAGAAGTCGTATTAAGGGTACACAACTTTCATTCAAATAGTGGTTCAGGTTGAAGTTGTACAAAAGTTGTGTGGTGACTAAATAACTTTCATTAAGTTTGTGATGAACTTTAATTAAAATTGTGTCAAGTTGGTACGATTTCAATGTAAAACTAATACAATTGAAGTCGGATCACTCAAACACAACTTTAGTTATATAAAATTTACAATGCACGACTTCTACTTTGCTTTTTTTAAAAAAAAAAATTGTTTTTCTTTTGTCGTTTGAAAAAATAAAATTATTAAAAATTTGAAAAAATTATAAATATTTAGTTGTTTTTTAATTAAAAATAATTAAAAAATGGTGTTAAAACTATAACCTAACCGAAGATATAGACTAAAAAGTCTAAAATATAAAAAAAAACCCTAAAAAATACTAAAAAGATAAAAAAAATATTAGTAAATGGTTGATTTTTTAAAGTTTTTTTATCTAAATCTCCTTTGAATATTTATCATTGGATTCTTATCTCATATCAAGTAACTTTCATTTTTATTTTTATGTGTCTTGATTTGAACTCTTTATAAAAAATTATGACAAATTGTAGTTTTTTTTCTTCTAAAAAACCTTATAAAAAATTTCCAAGTTTTTAATAACAGTAAAAATTTCGTCTTCACCATTAACTTAATCATAATTTTACGATCAAAATTCTCATTTCTATTTCTTAACTCTAATTCATGATATATTCAATATGAAATTTTTAATTTTTATAATAATATCAAACTTAAGTGATGCATGGCTTGCATAACTTCAATTTAAAAAATAAAAATAAAAAAAATTATATATATATATATATATATATATATATATATATATATATATAACAAAAGTCACTAAGGGTGATACGACTTTACTTAAGATTTAAACTTAAAATTAATGAAGACTATGGAAGTGATGCACAAATTATGTATTATACGAAATCATGAAATTTGAAGTGTGACTTCTTCATGTAACTAGATATGACTTAACCAATTTTATAATAAAATTGTTTTTACCCACAATTTCTATGATATATATACACTAAACTACACCATATTCGTATAAAATAACATTTGTATCCACCTCTCTATTTTTTATAATTTATGTGTGAAAATGGAAATTTATTTTTAAGAGTGATATGGAATGGATAATTCTTTTTAGCTCATAAAATTGTTAAAAAGATGTACATCTTAAATCAATTAGCCTAACATTTGTATGCAATATGAAGATTCGTAACTATTTTCAATTTACACAAAATTTTCTTCCGTGCTATTATTCATTCTTTTTGTTTTTTTTTGGCAATATTCTTTAGCTTTGTTTTCTTTTTAGCCAAAATTCTTTCGGCTTCCTTATTTAAATTAGGGTTTCGTTCACTGCTCAATTATGCAATTGGGCCTTGTTGAAGATGAAGATGGGTCATTTCATTTTTGCACTCCCATAGTTTCCATAAAGGTGGTTAAAAGAAAACACTATTATTGTCACCACCCATTGCCACCGTAGTTCTCGTCCCCTTGTCATCGTTGCTCCTTTGTTATCATCATTCCTTGTTGTCACGGTCCCTTGTCGTCATGGTTACTGTACCGGCAGGCACCGGACGAACAGATGTGGCCAACCGACCGAACTCATAATAAATGTGAGGGCGCGACAAGACTAAGGTAGTTAAAATACAACTCCGAAAAATAAGGAATACGCGTGTGAAGAAGATATTTTCCCCGGGTATTCCGGAGCACGATT
>Ga0123342_1003943_pt1 | contig 23263 bp, 10 predicted proteins | sample Turbeawhitnodule_FD_89960 | JGI IMG/M metagenome (GOLD analysis project Ga0123342, IMG submission 89960) | Root nodule microbial communities of legume samples collected from Mexico - Turtle bean Mexico white nodule | ecosystem: Host-associated > Plants > Roots > Nodule | place: Mexico: Nepantla... | reverse complement strand
TCAGCACACGCATTTCCTTCACGAAAAATATGAGTAACTGTAAACCTAATTTTCCCACAGTAATTAAGACAAGCATTCCATCGATTACGAAGCATCCAAGGAACATTTGTCCTAGCAGTAAACACAGCACAAACCAAAGCAGAATCACATTCCAGCCAGACATTAGTAAGCCCCATCTCTTTTGAGCTTCCTTCATAGCATGTATAACCCCATAAAACTCAGCAACCAGAGCAGTCTGAACTTCAAGAAACGCAGAAAAAGCTCCAATAAATTCCCCCATACTCCCACGAATAATATCATATAAACATTCATCTTTATTTTAAATAAAATTATACTAATCTTAACAATTTTAAATAAGAGTAACAAATCAATAAATTATACAATTAAATCTTATTTATATTATCATATCATCTACAAACTTTTTACTCATTTCATTAACTTTTAACTCATTTTCTATATATCCAAACAATTTTATTTTTTTTCTTATTTATTTTATTTTATATTATCGCTTTCATTTAAACAAAACCTTAACTAATGAATTTCGACATCTTAATGAATTCTTGTAGCACAATAAACAAATGATATCTACATAAATTGTTTAAGATTTAGGATTTAACTTTTAGTTGAAGAAAATTAAATTATAAATGTGTAAATGAATATATATATATATATATATATATATATATATATATATTATATTTTTCACGCTGAATTTTATCCTCTGTAATAAAGAATGTGATTAAAGTTGTAGATTTCACTTTCTTGGTGAAACTTAAAAAAAACGATAAAATTGTCAATCTTTTCATGAATGTTTTATAGAAGCTATGATATTCTAAAAAATGTTTATAAATACATAAAGATTGTGATACATACAAGTTTTGAAATCCAAGTTCATGCCACGTGTTCAAATTTTAAAAAATGGAAATAAGGTTCCATACATATATATATATATATATATATATATATATATCACTTTTCACATACACAGCATTAAATATCTATTAAACAAATAATGTGGATTTTGCATTAAGACTTCGAGAATACTAGCTGTTTATTTCCATAAACCGAAGCTTATGATTAGAAACTGACTAGTTTGTATAAATTTAGGTCAAATTTTTTGACAGAGTTTTAATGACTGCCCTTTGATATATTATCTTCATGATATTATCATATTTATTTTACCATAAAACTTGTATTTTATAAAATTCATCATTTCAAAGAAATTTTTATTTCTTATTTATTTGCCGTTTTAAAAAAATCACAATTTATTACTTATTTCTCAATTATACCATTATTTTAATTATTATTTTTTTTCTCTAGGTGCATAAGTAAATAACAAGAAATTGATTTTTTTTATTTAAAAAAAGAAAGTATTTGTGGCAAGAAATAATAATGAGAATCACTACGTCTCACCGTTAAAAAATGAAAATAAAATTTATGAGTATAATATTCATAGCACAATCAATTAAAATTTTAAAATAAGACTAAAATAATGATTTTATACTTTCTTTCATACTTTAATACATTTTGATATTTTTATCAATCACATTCATAAACATTGCTCTCATTAAAAAAGTTGTTTATAGCTAATCATTTGGGAAAGCCTGAAACCTTACAATTAAAAGAAATTATAAATTATTTTTATTAGATCGGTTTTCTAATTTAGTTATAAAAAATATATAATTTAAATTGGATAGATATATTTTTTATGTTAAAAATATTCTTCTAAAAGATATTCTTATTTACAATAAAATCATTAAATAAAAACAAATTTTAGAGACAAAAAATAATTAGTTGCTATATTGACCAAATTAGAAATCATTTTAGAGACTACAAAAATTATTGATTTCTAAATTAGTTTTTTTATTGATAAATAGTTTCTAAATTAGTATCTAATTAGTTACTAAGATTTTAAGTACCAATTATTTATATTCTAAATTTAGTAAAAAAAACTTAAATACCTAATTAAATAACAATTTATAAATTATTTATAATAATAGAAACTAATTTAAGAACAAATAATTTTTTTAATCTATAAAATGTTCTCTAATTTAGTTAATATAGCAACTACTTATTTTTATCTATAAAATTAATTTTTATTTAATAATTTTCTTGTAGTATATATTTTTTTTTAAAAATCTGGAAAGATTTTCAGAAGTTTTAAATATTTAACATATTTGAAAAATATTTTTTTGAAGAAAATACAAATAGAATGTATATTAATAAAAAATGAGACATATAAATAATAGTTTCCCATCTTCCACTGTGTACTGAACCACTGAGCCCAACTTCCTTGTTTTGATGTTGGTGTTTCTTATAGCACCCTATCAAAATTCTTCTTACACCCTATCAATTAAAAAAATGTTTTACCATTTTTTTAATGACTTTTAGATTATTTTTCTGGAAGCTGTCAGGAACATATTTTATGGAATTCATGAAATATTTTTTGGAAAATGTTTTTTCAGAATTTTCAAAAAACATTTTTTTGGAAACATTTTCTAGATCAAAATTTTCAAAATAAATTTTCCAGAACTTATATAATACGTTTCAGAATATTTTTTTTTCATATCCTATAATGTATTTTCTGAAATAATTTTTTTTCATAGTGTATTATGAAAAGAATTTTCCAAAATAAAGACGAATTAGATGAAACATTTAATCATTTCACTTATTTTATGAAATGCTGCATTACTCTCTAACAGATTTGAACTACATTTTATTTATAAATTAGTGAAAAAATAATAATTTATACAAATAATAAAATCCGGAGTCAAAATAAATAAAAAAACAAATCAAATTCCTTTAAAATTGTGTAAATGTACTAAGATATTACAATGTTAACCATAAAAATAACAAAAAAATACTTAAAACCTAATATTTATAACTTAACTAAAATAAGATTTGCATGACAAAATGATTGATTAGATGAAACTTTTTTGTGATAACTTAACATGCTCAAACTTCATCCTTATTGTCTTTAATTACCAATGGTAATAATTTTCTTATAAAAGATTTTTGTAGAGCTTATTGTTAATAATAAAACTCATAATATATTTCATGACTATTAAAATTAAGTTTTACAATTTAATTGAAAATGAAAAACAATAATAGCAAAAGTTTGACAGAAAAAAGATTCAATTGAATTTGAAATTATAATAAGTTTGTTGACTTTATAATAACTACTTCTAGGAGACTTTTCAAAGGATGATTTATGATTGAATGAAAGTTTAAACTGTCATTGGTGGAGTCTTTGAAGTAAGTTGCATAATGATACTTAGTTTCCAACTGAAAATGGTTGGGGACACAAAGGGGTGTTGTGCTTAACATCTTCTGAAGCCTTAGATTCCATGAAGACAAGTCATTGCTCAAGTTCATGCAAGAGACTAAAGCCATCATAGGTCATTAAAATGAACAAAAAGCAAAAGCTTTTTATAACAGTATGACCCAGAGGCATCTTTGTATCTTTTTTCTTTTTGAATTTGATAGTGAAATGACAAGCAAGAGAGAAACCTTAGTCCCTTTCAAGAATCATGCTTACTCTGGGTTGTGCAGTAGTTTTGGGATCTCAAGAATGGCCTCAAGTTGATTATTCTACATGTATGCCATGCTGATCATATTAAAACCTTATCTTGTGTGTGTTGAACACAGTGTAATAGATAAAGCTGTCACGGGTTTTCTGGGTTGTGCAAGCTTCAATTTTGAAGTAGAAGATGCCACATTTTTGGCTTCTAGTTTTGTTAGAATTTTCATACTAACAACACAACACCTGCCATTGGCTGTCATCAGCGAATATTCTCTTTCTTTTATCACTTTTCTACAGTGTTGACAAACTCCTCTTGCTACCCTTTTACATTTTGAAAATATTTGTCCTTTTCTGATTCTGCTTCAGACTCAGCTGCTTGTGACTATTACCTGGCTCCTATCATATGCATGCACCCCAGAATCTTTTTCCTCTATTTCTCTTTCTTTGCATTCCACCACTGAAAAATAATACAAGTTGACCACTTCTATCTCCTCATTATCCCTCAGAGTTAGATCAGCTATCATTATTTTTAAAGAATGTTCTGCAATTTGCCTTCTTGTCAAGCAAAATTTTACACCAATATGTCATTATTGTATTGATTTCAATTGTTGACTCTAATTGGTGCTCATTTTATCATATACAATAAAATATCTACTCCTGTTTTGATCAGTTTGATCCTGAATAACCCCTTTTCCTCAAATATGACAGGAGATTAAAACAGAGAGAGATAAAAGGACATGGTTATTTCAATTTGTGACCTGTTTCATGGACCACATACTTTTCTTAGTACACTCCATGAGTTATAGGGCTATAGGAGAATCTGATTAAGGTATAGCTAAAAGAAAATATACATTGGAAGCCGAGTAGATAGTTATATAATACTATGAATAAAACAATTAACAATTCTCTTGTGTTGTTTTATTTTATTGTGCTGCACAAGCATTTCACAAGCTCGAAATTTGCATATACAGAATCTCTTGTATTGTAGTTTGAGCACAAAATATAATAGAGAGGAGAGTAATTATAACAGTAGAATAACATAACCAGAGATTATTATAGTCTCACATCCTATCATTCCTCCTATTATTATTACACAATCCAATAAATTATTATTTTGGCTGATGATAATTTATAACCCACCAAATAAAAAACATATCTTTGACATCTCTAATAATAATATTTACTTTATTTTTAATTTAAAATTCTAAAATATATTATTATATTATTAAAGTGGGTTGTTAATGAATGTAACTTTTTGGAAGAGTGTCACATTTTTCTTTCATTAATGACAAGATGGGAGAGAACTATTAGGCCAAAAGGGAATGTTGATTAGACAGTGTGGCTATTGTATGATGTTTTTTGTAACTTACTGCTAGTATAGTGAATCAGTGATCACAAAAAAGGTGTGTATCAACTGTTTTAGAGCAGGCAAATTGAACTTGGTCTGAGTTTAGGTTTGTTCTGTGGTTTTTGGAAATTATAATTAAGAAGATCAGGGAAAAAGCATTATTGTTAGTGTGACTCGTGAATCCATTCTATCATTCATCATGCATTGTGATTGCCAGCAGATCATTGCAAGGGGCAGACAGGAAATAGAGGATTGACCTGTTTGGGGCTATGGTGGGTCCTTGTTCCATACAGGTTGTACAAATGGTGCAGCACCATAGGCCCACATATATGTCTACGCTGACAAAATTACGAAACTCCATATACACTCTTCATCATTCAATACTCAACACCGAGCGTGTATTACTAATTTATTCTACTGTCAGAACTGAATTAGATTACTCACTTATTGCAAAGTGGATTGTTACAGCGTATCGATCTACTTTTGATGTTTCTTTCTTCTTCCTGCTTTTCAGGATAGCCATTTTCAAAATCTGAATTTCCTTTTCTGGGTTAAAGTTTGGAGTGGTGGCAACCTCAGACGTCACACTGATAGACTTCTTCTGGACTAGCCAAATTCCATAGAACAAAATCTTTTTTTCAAGGAGAAAAGACATCTCCTGTTCAGTTATAGAACAATCTTGTGAAACGTCTTGAACTTGAACCGAATTGCATTTGTGTGTCTGTTGCACGACCTTTGATCACCTGTGAAATTCATTTTATTCTTTCTTTGAGCAGTCGAATAGGTGATTAATTTATTACAGATTCAGTGATGTGAAATAGCTGCAAGTTGAAATAATTTTCCAGAAGCATTTAATAAAATTAGGTAAGTAGGGCCGTGTGTTGATAATCGAATACAACAATAATAGAGTTACAATATTAAAAAAGCGAAGCCAAAGCGGAAAAGCCATGTCAGGGTTTCAACCATTCAAATCAACTACCGCATCCTCCACAAGTTCTTCTAGCAACTTCCCCTCTACTTCCTTCACCAAAATATCCATCTCTAATGCCATAAGCTCAACCCACCCTTTTCCCACAACCTCTTTCCTGACAACACTCTCTACCCCCAGGCTGTTACTGTCCCCACAGTCCCCCCAAACAGACCTCACAGCACCGGATATTAACTCCTTCATCTGGGCCACAACAAGGTCTACCAAAGGGGGAGGTGCACCCTCTGGGACTTGGAATCTGCTGTGGCTGCCACTCCATAACCTACCCATCAAGTAACTCTGTGATCCATAACCAGTAATTTCTATCAGTGACAAATTAACACACTCGAATACAAGCTTCTGATTAGATCTCCTCTGCCTTCGCTTGGCCTCATGGAGTTGCTGAGGCTCCTTGTCATTCAGATTGGCATAATTGTCCCTCAATGATGGATCCAATGGGCTTTCGAGGGAATGCCATCTAGAGTAAAAGGAGTCAGACTGCACTTGATCATCAATTCCAGCAGCTGATAGAAGTTTCTCGACAAAGACAAGCCAGTCTTGATCCTCTACCTTGGTATCTAAGGAACCCAACGAGGGCTTTAATTGGTATGGATTTGCCACCTCTGCACAAGAATCATCCCATGAGAGGGTCCGAGCTATTGATTCTATAGGTGGTGATTTGTCAATTAAATTAGACTTCAGAGAGCCCCGTAATCCTACAAAAAAAATCGAAGTCAGGTAAAAAAAACAGTGAAGACAAGGAATATCCAATAAGAACTTCCTGAAATAGAAGAAATAGTGAGAGAAAGGACTAAGCAATACCCAGGTGACGACCCTTACCACAGCCCAAGGACTCGTTAGCACCATTATCATCTTCAAATGGAGGCTCTAAAACTGATATTGGACTCGGCTGACCCTGGTTTTCACTTGAAATCCAAGGCACCACGGGCTTTGACAGTGCCAATCCAGACTGAAAACAAACACAACTGTCTCAGAATCCTCCAATCTATTTATTTACCAACTTTCAGTACATATATAAGATTTTAATTTATGATCCTACGACATACATAAGGAATTCAGTTTACAATTCCACAATCTGCAATAACAAGAAATCATAGAGGTTGTGTGTACTAGTTATGCTGACTGAAAAAAGCCGGTTCTATTATCTATCAAGTAGCTCTTAGGACTCAATGGCGTCCATAGGCAGGTGAAATTTTCATTTGTTCCACCATTCCAGCGGTAGCAGAAAACCTAAAAAATTGGTCAAGCATATAGACTATGCTTAAATAGAACCTGCCATGCCACCACACCAAGCAGCCTCCAACTCATGCATAAGTTTCAAGGGACTAATTTCATTAGTTAGGTAGAGAAGGCACAAACTGGAATTAAAAGACAGTTTTTATCTAGTTACTTAGCAAGATATATATAGATAATAAAGAAAGGAAAACAGCAGTACAACCCAACCACATGCTTCACAATAAGAATCAATAGATATTCAATACTTTTTTCCCTTTTTTGTTGTGGTTTCCATTCTTTCCTCCCTTTGCAAGAGGAAAGAGAGAAGTAAGGGACTGAGAGTTGGTGGAAAATTTATAAAGCATTGATGTATCTTAAGCCAATAGATAGAAAGAAAATGTGTATAACGCACGAACAAAAAGTGGATCATAATATACCGAAAAATAGAAGCTATTACCTCGAGAGGTATAGCACCTTGTCCATTAGAGATAGAATCTGAGAAAATTTTGCCTGATGATTCATATGGTGCTGGAAGAGAACACTCTCCAATGGATCCACTTTTGAAGCTTTGAGAGACATCATCCCTAAGGACTCCAAATAAATGTACTGGAGAATCTGATGCTACAGTGAGTGTGGATTGGGACTCATTTTTAGATTGAGATAGACAAGATTTTTCCCTGGTTGGTTTCTTGCTCCTTGAGAAGAAACTGGTGACTTTCCCTTTAAATGATGATTTCATACTCTTTGACTTTGTCAGCTCCCCAGACACGTGTGTTTTGCCAGCATCATTATCACAAACTCCAACACTGAGAGCATCATCAAAGACAGTGGAAGATGTCGGAACAGATTTTGACCTGGAAAGGTTTCTAGGAGAACCATCCATACATGTTTCAGCATTAAAATTTCGACTACAAGAAACAGATTCACTTTGTTCCTGTTGTTTATGAATACCCTCAAGCTCAGATATTTCAGATTTCTTTATATCCGAAAGAGCAAGCATCTCACCTAAGGTAGAGCTTCTGCGCATGTGCCTTTGTTCTTGAAGACCTTTATTTGATGCCATCATAGCCCATCTTTCCGAAAGTCGTTTCTTGGCCTCTCTGCATACAGACGACTCAGGAGAACAGGATGCACGGCTAAAGGATGACGAAGAAAAAGGACTGCCACAGCGATTAATGTAATCCCAAGAATGCCTTGGAGATGGTGACATAACTTCCAAATCACTAAAGTTCCCTGCATTACACTCATGATCCGATTTGTTGAATGAACTCTCATCGCCAGTATAGCCATTGGAAAATACTGAAGAATAGAATGTTTCATCTCTTTGATGGCTCCTCATATCTTCATGCATTTGCTGTGTAATTTCACTATCCATTTTTCTTGATTCATGTACATCATCCTCAGGTTCCTGGTAGAAATTTCCACTTGGCAAATTCCGAGGTGATAACATTGTTGGAGAAACCACAGCCTTAATCTCATGTGTCTTCCCAGGGCTGGGCTTCAATACCACTATACGAGTAGGTTGTACTGGAAACTCATCCACTTTCTGAGAGGGAGGAGTGTATCCAGGACTGTATCTCTCCCATGCAGCACCAACATTTGCCGGTTTCCTAATCTGCTTGTCATTTTTCTTCCCCTTTCCAACAGAATTTTCGTTGTCAACCATCTTCGAAGGCTTAAGAACAGTAATGCGCTTTGTCTCAGCTACTGGAGTAGACTGAAGTTCATAAAGATTTTGAGAATCCAATAACCTGATTAACAGATCATTATTTGAACTTAAAACTTCCAAGGCATCGTCAAACTCCTTGGACTGGCGTAGTCTCTCATCTGTAGACAGACGTTTAGCTTCCATAAACTTCTGACGAATGAGAGCCATTTTCTTCCCATTAGCATCTTCAGTCCACCTTTCTCTCTCCGGTGTCTTGTCTCTTACATTGCCTGTTCTTTGTGATTGCAGCCATATTTCATAAATATCCTTGTAAGCAATCTGTTCTGTGTTCAGATGAACTTCATGAAGCATTTCCTTGTCCATAAACCTATCATCCATCTGCCAGTGTTTGAATGGTGTCCCTGAATGATCACACATATGTTGAGAATAATCTCCTCTATGGTTTCTCTCCACAGACAAATTAGGATCGCCCCGTGGAAGGGCTTCAAGCCCCATCAATTTTGCAACTACATTTGGTGGTGGGTTGTGCTTTGAAACAACTTCTTTGGACATTTCTTGGTCTATGAGCATCTTAATGGGTGTTCCATTTATTTTCTTATTTGACAAAGCTCTCATTGAGTCAGAAACAATCTGCAAAGTTCGTGAAAAAGGAATATATATAGATAAGTAAAAACAAGTACAGAAAGCACATCATAAATTGAAAAAGTGAAGAACACTCCATATGACATTCGATTAATTTGGATTCAGTTAGCTTGAATGACAATAAAAAAAATAATGCCTCTCCAAAATTACCAGCTTATCCTCTATCTGGTCACCCAAAGTAGGACTTGTGATCCTTGCAACATCTGATTGACTTCTTGAAAGTGATGATGCTGTAAATCCAGGTACAATTTACTGAGAATGAGATTTTTATAATAAAATAATGGCATAGAAAAACTTCAACACTGAAAATAGTAAGTAAAATCATTCCAGTCAGATTGAAAATAAAGAAAAGCAATTGACAGTTTAGAGAAACCTCCATCTGGGTTTCATAATGCCCAAGAATATATAAAACCAGACAGATCATGAAGAGAGATATGTCTATCTGAAGTTCGATAAAAAAAAAACAAAAGGAAGCAAGCTCCAAATGAAAACTAGCAGCACTCCACCAAACCCCAAAACTAACAACAAAAAATAGACAAAAACCAAGTTTAAGATAACCATCAGAGACAACTCCAAACAGAGAGTCAATATGGTAAAATAGCAGATCATCCAAAAATTTCCCTAGCAAGCAAGGCGATGATTTTGGGGGTTAAAAAAAGAAAACAACCCAAGGCGAAGTGAAAAACCAAAAAGAGTTAACACAGATAGAGAAAGAGAGGGATTACCATCGCGGTGAGGCCTGTCCGTGAGTAGCTTGTTTCCATTGACACCCCCAGTCAAATCAAAGAGGTTCACCATTCTTCCCAAGCATCCTGGAAAAGGTTTCTCAATATTGTGAACCTTCCTATTCTGAGCCCCATTCATTTCAACAGCTGCAAGTACAAATCACCTAGATCTGTAAGCCGAAGGGCACTGAAACACAACATTCCATAAAGAGTAAGCACGGGCGTAATAAAATAAGACATAACCAAATGCATTAAAGTAGACTAAGATGCAATCAACAGAAAATCACAAGATCCAAACACTAATGCGAAGAATTTCGGGTACCTATAAGACAACTAGAACAAGTGTTATAAAATTGATGAGTGTGAACTTGAGGTGATTTTCAATAAATATCCATAAATAGAAACATGCGCGAAAGAGAGGGTGAGTAGAGAACACAGACACGACTATCTCGAAACACAATAACCAGTATTGCTCAAACACTATAGTGAATTCACATGAAAAACTAAATCACCTCGTGCGTCAGCAGTAGAATAAAACAAAAAAAATTGTTAAAACAGAAACACACACGACACAGCCATGATAGGTCCTATATTAACAGTGCTTGCTCCCGGAAAGAGGAGGTAGTTCCTCTTCCCGAATCCCGAACAGCGAAAAAGAGAGAAATGATGAAAGCGGAATCTCGGTCGGAGAAATTGAAAAGCTGCTAGAAAAGCAAATCTGGAAAGAGAAACGCAGAGGAATCGAGAACGGCGAGATCGAGACGGCGCGAAAATGAGAAGAAAGTGGCTGGATAGCGCAGAAAAGGTGAGAGAGAACGGACCTGGCGAGCGGTGACCGGCGACGGTGGCATTCCCGGCTGAGACGGTGGCGGAAGCGACGGCGAGAGAAAGTGAAAGAGGGAAATGGCGTTGGTGAGTGGAGTGGCGTGGTTTAGGTATGCGCGTCGTCCACCGACTCTCTTTGTCGGACTTCAAAGCCTTTCTTCTGAACTACGATTGGTAATATATCATATTTGGATTACGAGTAACACGCAGAATAATAATCACCTTCCTCTTCCTCTCCTTAACTTAATTAATTAACATTAATTATTAATAACAAATTAATCACTTCTCCTTTCTCTTTTTTAATTCCTTTTTTGGAGTATAAAGGAAGATTCATTCTTTCTAAAGTATTTTTCAGGAAAGTCCACCTTATATTACTCACTTCATTTAAGATTTTATATTATCCATATTTATTTCTACTATCCACCTTTTCACCAATTATACACTTTATCCATGACAAGGGTTTTCTTTTTAATTACTTAAAAACACAATATTTTTTTTAATTTCAATAATTACTAGTCTAATTTTATTTTATATAATGTTTTTTTTCCTTAGCAATTTTTTTTCTTTTACTATCGTGATCTTTGTTCTTATTAAGTATCTCTCTAATTTAAAAGAATATTCAAAACTTCACATAGTATCCATCCATATCATAACAAGTTTTAACATTCTCAAATTCATTAAAACAAGTTAATATGAAATATCTACACTTAATCATCGTATTATAATTTTTTGTCTTTTAATAAAAAGAATTTAAATCTAATTTATAATTTGGTATAACTGATTTAATAAAAAAAATCATTTATTTAATCATATCTTTATAAGAAATCAATAGACCTAATAAATTTTATTAAAATCGACATCAATATATTATAATATGAATCTAATAAATTAAACTATAATCTAATTCAACTTCATAAACATGACTTGATAAGATGAAGTTTCTACATATATATAATTTAATTATATATCTAAATAATATGAGATCTTCTCAAATCTCATCAAGTTATTTTTATTTTTATTTTGTGACAATAAAATTAGTTAGAAAAAAAAAATTAACACTTAAATTGTTAAAATTTATAAAATATAGATTGTACCCTGACACATAATTCTTAAACACTTCATACCTAATTTTATGGTGACAGAACAAATTAAAATTCAGGAAGATTATGAAGTTTTTATTATGCAAATTTATTTATATTTGTTAATTTTTCATTAGGTTCCTCTTCCTGGGATATGTGACATGCATGGTTGATCTGGTAGGATTTCCTCTATTAGGTTCATATTTGGTTGTTGTGTATATGATTAGGGTCCAGTTTTGTTGTTGCATGATTGTGCCATGTTATCATCCACAGTGTAGATAAAACATTTACCTTACAATGAATTGTCCAAAAATAAAGGCATATATCAGTAATTTTACATGGATTCTTAAACTGAACAACCTAAATAGAGGAGAGACATAAATTTTACCCGTGGTAAAGTTAATTATTAGGATTCATAAAAAAAAGTTAAAAGTTTCCGACAATATTCACTATTAAAAATGCTCTAGTTTTTGTTTGTCTTTATTTTATGAAATCCGAGGGTACTGTGATGATTTGGAGATCCACTGAAAACACGATTTAGAGGATAAAACAAATATTATGCAATTATTATGGAGAAAATTACCTTCCAAAAATTAGTATTTAGTTTTGAATACAAAACCATTTTGACTTCATATGGAGAAATGATTAAGTTTTCTTTGATTATAAAAAGACATATTTTATAACAGAAAAAAACATGGGTTAGTATTTCAGAAAATTTTATTGAAATAATTTTAATATGTATTACCTACCCCATACACACAAGCACCTAGTTACTTTTTTTTATAAGTAATAAATAATTAATAAATATGAACTACTTCAGGTGATCAAATATCTTTCCATTTTAATCTTCTTCTTCCTAGGCGAAACTAAAAATACTAACGAAACAAAATCTCAAAAATAACATAAAAAATCAATTTCATGCAAGTCATAAGGTCCAAACACCAGTTAGCATAAGAGAACGAAGTGAAACTTTGAATAAATTCAAGTCCAAACTTTGACTTGAACTATTGCGAACATTTCTGACACATCAGTCACTTTCCTTTTAAAAATGACATTGTTCTTGTGTTTTCAAATTTCACTCACAAATCCAACCTAAATTGTTCTCCAAAAATTATTAACCAAATCTGAAGCATTGCACATCCCGAGCTGAAAAAAATTATACACAAGATCATTGTGAATCATAGACTTCGTAGCTAGACCACTTCAAACTCATTAACTCTTTAAATCTACCACCACTTTGCCAAACATCCAAACACCTAAAAGGTTTTAGACGCCAGTCAACATACACATGTTTTAGCACAACTGCACATCAGTAATTAGCAACACATTAGCAGATAGACATTACATGATAATTACATAGAAATTATTATTAGTGGACAAATTAGACTCAATTAGGTCGCATTAGTATAACTATAAATAGAAAATTACTTCATAAAACTCTTATCCTAATATACAATACTCCTACTTTAATATTAACTTGAGCTTTAAAATATCATTGAAAAATTGCAAAAATCCTAAGTTTCATTTATAAGAACAATATATGGCAAATTTGCTTATTTCAATAAATTGATGAAAATAACTTATGAAAATAGTAAAAGTGTTAGGTGAGAGATAAAAGAAAGCGGAAAACTTTCTGATTCATTGGAAATTGATAATCTAAGAATATAACAAAGAAATTATTTAAATAATGTAGAAGACATCTTAACTAAGTTCAATTGTAATATCAGACTTCAACTAACTTTTATAATTGTATCCAAGCATAGAATGGCGAAAAAAAAGGGAGTGCAATCAAAGTTGGAAAAACAAAGATAAAAATATAGAAAACGATGAGATTTTTTTTAAAAAATTATTCTCTTTCATAAAGAGATTTGCAGAGAAAGATAATTATATATTATTTTTTATAAAAATTAATAAAATATATACTAATTATATATACAAATTATATTTTAATATATATATAAAATTTATTTATTATTTATTAATTGTTAATATTAATTTTCATATTATAATAAAATAAATAATAAATAAAAGATTAATTTTAATTATAATTATTAATACGTATTTTTTAATATTTAATATTAATTTTTTAATTTGAATTTATTTAAATTCCATTCTATATTTATAAATTATTTTATAATTTTTTAAAAATTTATTATTTATCAAATTTATATACATTTAAAAAAAAAATCACAATATCAAATCACTTACAAACCTATTCTAATCAACTATCTACAAATCTATTATAAGAAATCACCATCCAAACAACTCCACTTTTTCTTTCTTTTCATATTACTTCAAATCAACTTCCTTAACTATTCTCTCCAGAACATTTCACGTTTCAGGAGTAAATATTGAAAACACCAATCCAAACATTTCAGGGAGTAAATATTCAAAACACCAAACGCAGACAATAAACCAAAACTGAATGTTGCAGTTGAGCATTTGTAAAAATGTCTGTTAATTATTGTTGAGGTAGGTAAGTAAAGCAGACTCGGAAACACCAAATTCAAATGTTGTCTCATGAAAGGACAATCTATGTTAATGTTTTGTAGTGTTCACTTGAAATTAGATTGATTGAAGGACAACAATTTCAAATGTGCAAAGGGATTGTTGTAACTACAACCACTAACTGGAGAGTTGCAATGGTAGGTTTTTTTTTCATTCCTATTTATTAATTGGCTCTTGGTAACCAGTATTATTGTAAAAGTTTGTATTATAGGTCACATCAAAACATATTAAAAGATTATAGAAAATAATTTTTATAAATTTTTTAAAAAATAACTTTTTACCAATGTCCTAATTAGTATTTACCTTGTTTATTTACAGGCAATGAGAGAATGACAAAGGTATACACTAAATATCAGACTTATGGGTGAGGATAACAAATACCCTAACCAAAGTTTAGGTAAGCACAGACATTGTATTTTGTTTTATAAAACACTATTAAAGGAAAGGAAGTGAGATCAAAAAAAATAATAATAATAATAATATGGTTAATTACTTGTTTGGTAAAAGAGAAAAATATAAAAAATGGAAATTTAAATTATGAAAAAGGATGTACTGAAGACAATGTTAACTAGTTGATATTTGTATTCCACTACAAGTGATAATTGATTTTTTTTTCTAATCAAATTATTAGAAATATTTTTTAATATTTAACTTATATTATAATTAAAGTTTGTAAATAGTTTAAATATAAATTATATTAATCAAAACTTAATACAAATTAATGCATTTGGATTATAAATTGTATTTTAAATATTAAAAAATAATTTAAACTATAATATAAGATTAACAAATATTAAAATTTTCTTTAAAAATATATATTGTACATTATATAGATAAAAGAGAGTAAACCAAAATATTACTTCTATGTTTTATATTTAACTCTAAAAGAATAAAATAATTATTATTGAATTTTAATATTTTTTTAATTTATTTAACTATATATATACCTATTGTTTCACAATGTTTTTTTTTTTCAATTACAAATTGTGAAAACATCTAAGTCAAATTATTTGTTTGATAAAAACAATAAATACTATACCCGTTATGGTCAAAATTTATATAAAATATATATGATGTTTTCTATATTGGTTTTAGAGAAAATTAATGAAATATATGAACATTTTTATATTATTTATGAATAATAATCAATATATTTTTTTATGAGGCAGATAATTTATTTTATAATTTATCTATAAAAAAATATTAAGTTATTTTTATATGCATTCTTATATAAGGTTTTTTTATTTGCCGTTTATTTCTTTAAATAATATTTTTTTTCACCATAAATATTAATGCTAAGTCCTGCGTAGTCAAATTATAATTCTTTATTTCTAATAAACACTTTTCATTTTTGCTTATTTTTTTTAATTAAATAAGTTTATATTTTTATATGTTACTAGTAATTTCTCTAATAAGTTATTAGTAACTTTTTATACGTTTCCTTGTATAATAGTGTGCCATGATGAGAATTTTATAATCTATTTTTATTTGTTTATGCATGAATTTTAAATTTTATGACGTTACTTTAATATATATATTCAATTTTAACATTTTAATTTATATTTTAATCCTGTTATTAATATTAAATATATTTTAAATGTAACGATTTTTGGATACTGTATAGACCTACAATAATAATGTGAAGTATAATAATTTGTCAAACCTTTTTTATAATAAATAAGGAACAAACTAAAAAAAAAATAGTTGACACCTCACAATAAAATAAATACTAAGTCATATCATCTGAATCGGAGCTTTAGGGATTAATATACTCCAAATACAGATATTGCATGAGTCATGCCACAAACACTTAATATAAAAACAGAAAATTGTTGAAGATAAAAGAATAAATAAATAAAATTATATAAAAAGGTATAGTCTCCCTTTACAGTATTTAGTCCAATTATAATTATTGAAAGCCTGATTTTCATTATTAGAAGGAATAGAAAAATGAAGATAATTTATTATCCTATAAACAGCTGGAGCCTATGTAAACCAGGGAATGTTTTGGTCCAGATCAAACAGAAAATCAATATTTTGACAATTTCAGTATATAATAATAATTTATAATACACATCTTCAATTTACAACTATATATTATTATTTTTTTACAAGTTTTACTTTTTCAATATATTCCCTCGGACTACAAAATACTCTTTTTTTTCTTCATTTTCTAACCTTATTTCTTATTTCGATAATTAATAAAATATTCTCTCCTATCTTGATAATTGTACTACACAAATCACACCTAACGGAAAAAGGTTATCTTGTTAAAAGAACGTGTGGACTCCGGTCATCAAAAGATGCGTCAGAAAATTTACAAAAGAACAATAATTATATTCATTTACACCAATTTTTGAGATAATTCGTTACTTTATTTATTATTTTAACACTTACCATGTTAATTATCTAATGAAAGGAACACATTACGTTGTATATGATTATGGATCTAATATAAAAAAATCTTAAAAGCGTCTTAAAAGAAAAGAAGTATAAAATTGACAAATGATATTTTTAATAATATTTTTTTTCTAATTGTTGTTATTTAAAATATTAGTCTAATTAAAATGTTATAATATTTAACATGATACTTTATATCAAAAATAAAAAAATTGACAAGTGATACCGTTGGATAAAAAGCTAGAAAAAGACATTTCACACAGGACTTCGGAATTAACTACGGACATGGAAATTAATCTCCCAACTGGAACTGTGGAATCTTTATTTTTATATTATAATTGATTACTGTGCATGTGCCCAGGTGAGACCAGTTGCCATGAAAGTGAATTCTCATAAATGTTTTTCATTTCCACAACAAAAATATTTTTGGAATTGTTTGTGTAGAAAATTAAAATATTTATAAAATTGAAAATAGAAAAAAATATAAAATATTAAAATTATAAATAATAATATTAATACAAAGAGAATGAAATGAAATATTTTATAGATATTTCAAACTAACTAATTATAATGGGAATGAAAAGTTATTTTGATTTTGTATTTTTATAACAAATTTGAATTGGGGAGAATAAATTATAATAAATTTGTAACTATTATTTTTTAATAAACTTTAAATTGACTAAAAAATTATAATGAATTGATGTACTATTTTGAGAGCTAATTCTTTAAGTGTTCTATTGTGTAAATTTTTAGTTTAGACAAACAATTTATTTTTGTAGTTGAATCTTCAAGTTGCATAAATTAGATTAAGAAGTTGAGTACTTTTTCAATGGCTAATCATTTATTGGACGTCAACATCATTTTGTATTTGTATGGTGTCGTGTACAAGTTTTCTGATTGAAAACTCTAGTTGGATGATAGTAATTTATTTTTGTAACTTTTTTTATCTCCATATTGTAGTATTTTTTATATATTGTGAAATAATTTATTAAAATAGTAGTTATGTAGGATTGACATTCTCTTAGGGTTGACACATGTGTAGGTTAGACCATAACCATTTGAACTTTATATTATGGTGACCCGTTGAATAAGTCATCCACAATAGATTATTGTTTCAATTGAATTGATGGAGTCTTTATTTATGGTAGAGTTTGAAGCATTCAATGCGTTTAGAATATGTAACTTTTTCTCGATAGATCTTGTTAACTTGACATACACTTCAATCATTGTAGGAAATGAAAATTGAGACTTCCAAGTTAACAATTCATAAACATTTTCATCTGTTATTATCTGAACAACATTGTACCTAATTTGCCCTTGTGTAGTTAGTTGAGGTTGGCGACAGTATAACTCCCAAAGCGCCAAAAAATTTAACCTTTAAATGGGAGAAGGTAGAATTATTATTATGAGGGATGCGAACAAATTTAGGAGGTGGACGCCTTCATCATTTTGTATTATTTGACCATTTGCAAAGACAACAAGATCATAATTGTAAAATTCTCATGGTATGTCATGCAACTATAGTCCATTTGAAGATGAAAACAAAAATTTTGTAAAGAAAGGAAAATTTGTATATATATTGTGTTAGCTAAATGATTTCAAAGTAATGTGTGGGTGGAAACTTGAATTTATAGTTGGAGAATGATTGAGATACAAATATAGATTATTGTTTATGACGTGTACAATGAACTTTTTCTACTAGATGGTAAATTTATTACAAGTAAAAAACCTTCAACTAAATTTAATACAAATTTTAATAGAAATATTATAAATTATCCATACCTTAGTTTACAATGTAAAATAAATTATAAAATAAATTTCCTATTTCATTGAGTATATATATATATATATATATATATATATATATATATATATATTTAAAATGATTACTTGCTACATTTATATTTACTTGATAATATTTAAAAACATTACATGAAATCATTATATTAAGAAAGGATACACAATAAATAAACAAGATGAAGTTATGAGCACCTTATCAAATATAAAATAAACATAACATTTTAAAAAGTGATTAACCTCTCCTTTTTCGAACCTGAATATTTGAATAAAATTTTACTACTTATTTATCATTTATTATAACTCTACTTCGTTCGCAAATGTTTTTCATATTTAAATGAGGAATGTGCCAGCTGAATTTATATAAGCCATTATTGACCCATGGAAATTATATGATGTCATTTAACATTTGGAATTGCTGCATTAACTCACATTAGCTACCAAACTCCTCCTCATATATGAAAAATGGTTCTTCTTCAAATTATCATCAAACACCACCAACATTAAATCACTATGTCCTTTTACTTAAATATTGTTTAGACAAAGATAGTTAAAAGTAAACTTTAAAGTTAATTCAATTTTAGAAAACCAGTTTATAAGATGAAGTTTGCACTCATTTATATATTATGAAACATTTTTATCTCTAATTGATGTGAAATCTTCAATACAACATCTTACAATGACACCTACCAAGTTGTGTGTGAGACTATATATTTATGGATGATTTCCTAATCTATCGAACCAACTTTTGTTAGAATAAACTTTATAGAACTTTTGATAACATATTAAGAAATGTACTTTAAACTTAATCAAAACTTATAAAACTGGTTCAAAATGTGAGATTTGCAACACTTATATACTACGAAACATTTTTTATCTCTAATCAGTCTAATATCTTCAAGAGAATCTACAAAATTAATTATCTTATCCTCTTAAAATAGTAATTTCTTAAATTTAAATTAGTTTTTTTCACTATAACTAAATTCGGACATATTCTCTTATGATATAAGTAACAATTCAAAATGAAAATGAACCAACTAATATTTCTAACTCTCTTCCATCTCCCAATATACGTATAGGTTAAAAACTAAAAACCAAACCAACCAAACCCACAGTGTGTATCCATGAATACGCTTCTTAGTTATTTTCTTAAAAAAAAAACAATTTCTGTTTATGTAAATTTTTTTTTAATATTATTATTAGTTTTTTTTTTAAATCATCATGAATATTATTACTCGTAAAGTGTTTGAAATGAATCAATCCCATTAATATAGTAAAAACTATTAAAGAAAGTGAAGATTTGTCCAAAATGAATATTTTTTTAGGTATTTATTTCAAATGTCGATTAACATGTTTTTTTTTTATACAAGTTAAGGAACTCTCACGTGGTGATTGAAGCAGGAAGTTGAAATAGGAGGAGTTTGGGTAATAGTTTTTGTGAAAGAAATTAGGGTAGTTAAAATGTGAAAAAGAATAGTATATGTGTTCGCATGGTAGCGACCTACCACCAACTACTAGCACCTTTTCATGACCATAATGAGGTGGACTTCGTCATCCTCTTTCTCTTCACACTTTCAATTTCCATAACTGTAAAACCTTAACACGGAGGAAAAAGAAAAACAACACAACAACTATTAATTTCAGTCGACAATTTTAATAATACAACAAAGGTTTCTGCCTAACAACTTTCCACTGCCAAACTTTTTTATCATTCTAATCGCGGTTTTGTTAAGGGCTACGTAAACATGTAGGCGAACCTATAAAGTCAGCATTGCAACCTTCTCAAAATTCTAAAATTATTTTTTTTACGATAAAATATTTAATATTTTACAAGCGAGAGAATTTAATATTTCGAGAATAAACTAGAAGAGTACAAGTTCATTGAAAATATTGAGTTTGATTCGGTACATTAAATGTTTTATTACACTCTGAATAAACTATAACATAAAACAAATTAGATTGAAGAAACAACTTTTTTTTTTTCTTTTTTATCAATAAGAAAAAATAAATAAATATAAATCATTAAAGAGGTGAGACTCAACCCTTATACATAAAATAAAAAAAATAATTATATAATAAAAACAAATAATGTAAAAAAATAAATTATCATGAAAATTATCCTTATTTGAACTTGATTATTTGATTTAAGTATCAAAATATAATAAGACTATCATAGTCTTAACTAATCATTACAAATAATCTAATATCACAAATGAATAAGATGAAATATAACTTAGAATCTTTATTACAAAATTCACTTATTAGAGTAAGAATAAAAATTATTGTTTATGATATGACAATTTTAATGTAAATGCAAAAATATTCTACCCCATTAAAAATTCTCTAGGAGTAATTTGATGAATTATCTTTCTACGAATGACATGAATGATTTATCTTTTACAAACTAACCATTGAAGTCATGATTCAATTGGAACAAAAATACAAAAAATAGAATTCAAATTGAGAAAAGTGTAATCATTACAAAGTTACACTATAAATAAAAGCGTCATTGTAAGATGAGTACACACTATTACAAGAGAAATGACGAGATCATAAAAGATAATAGCAACACCAGATCAATACATTCATCTTCAAAAATAATAAAGTGAGTGAATGAAACAATTATTATATATAAACTATTATATTCTTCTTGTCGAAGGAGGTGTCTCTAACCTCACTATTATGTTTGTCCCTATATTTATTCTATTTGATGGATATATAATTGATTTAGGTAAGGAACCCATTTTTTTCTTTAAGTATACATTACAAGAAAATAGCAATTTAGTCACCGAATTCAGCGACCGAAAATAAGTGGTCGCAATTTGCAATCGAAATAGCCACCGAATACCCATAGTGTCAAATCTGCGACCGAAATAGCGACTAACTGAATTATTAATGATGTTAGTTAGTTTTGCGACCGAAATTGAGAGTGACAAAATAATTGGTCGCTGAAGTGGTGACTGTTTTGGATAATTTGGAAAAATATATCTGCACCGAATTAGCCACCTATTATGTTTCTTTTTTAGCCACCGATTTTAATTCGGTCGCTAAATATTATTGCTTATTTTCTGCCACCGAATTAGTCACCGAATATGTTTATTGTTTAGCCACCGATTTTTCTTTGGTCGCTAAATATAATTGTTTATTTTTGTCACTAAATCAGCCACCAAATTTATTTATTTTTTAGCCACCGATTTGTTTGTGATCGCTAAATATAATTGTTTATTTTGTTCACCAAATCAGCTACCAAATACATATATTTTGTAGTCACCGAATTTCTTTTGGTCGCTAAATATAATTGTTTATTTTATTACTACTACTATTAATAATAATAATAATTCATTTTTATTTTAAAAAACTATATAAGGATCACACTCTATATATTCATGAGTGGTCATGAGTTTGTAATTTCTTAAATTTAAATAAAATTAATTAAATATTATTTTTAAAATATCAGCTCAAATGAAAATTATAAATAAAATTACGTAACAAAAAATTATTATTAATAAAATTAATTCTTTAAAAAAAATTACGCCACATAATTAAATTTAAATAAAACTATCTCTTCAAAATAACTTTAGTTTTATAAAAATAAATATATTTTCATAATTAAATTGTAAATAATTTTTTAATTATTAATATTTTTTATTAATAGCACTTTTATCACTTGTTTCTATAAAAAAAAGTTGTTTAAATAAAAATTATTAATAGAGATAATAAGTATATGCAAGTTATAAACTATGAAATTTGTATTAATATGAAGAATAATTAAATGATTAAAATATCCATATTTATTATCATGAGTATTTAAATACTTATTTAATATTTATTTTTTAATGTGTATGGCTATCTAGTTTTATTCATTTCTAATAATAAATAATGTAATTAGATAAAATATTGAGATGTTGATTCAAAATCAATTTTATTTTACGTATTGAAAAAGTAAATAATGTAATTAGATAAAACATTGGGATTTTGATTCAAAATCAATTTTATTTTATTTATTGAAAAATTTGTATGTCATAAATTCTTGAATATTATTATTATTGTTTTAAAAATGTTTTCTCACTCTGTTCTTCTTCAAGCTTCAGAGAGTTAGTGTTTGCTTTTAGGGCATTGAAACAAAGAACCATTGGAGAAGAAGGAGGAAGCTGCAGGTCGTGGTTATGGTGCGAACGAAGGTGAAGGTGCGAGAGGAGGAAGAGGAAGCTGCGGGTGGAAGGCGTCGCCGCAAACGGAGACGGGAACGGAGGCGCGAGCGGAGGCGCGAGCGGAGGCGAACGGAGACGGGAACGGAGGCGCGAGCAGGTGCAAATGGAGACCGGAACGGAGGCCCGAGCAGAGACGAACGGAGACGCGAACGAAGGAGAGCGGAGGTGTGAGCAAAGGCGTGAACAGGGGCACAAGTGAAGGTCTGCATTTTGTTCCCCCATTTTGTTCTTAAACCTTATTTCTCAAGAAGATTGCTTTATAGTTGCTCTGTTGTTAATCTATAGCCAAGGTCACCCCATTAACTAACTTGTGCATCAATTATTTTTGGAACT
>Ga0123342_1003942_pt1 | contig 23269 bp, 9 predicted proteins | sample Turbeawhitnodule_FD_89960 | JGI IMG/M metagenome (GOLD analysis project Ga0123342, IMG submission 89960) | Root nodule microbial communities of legume samples collected from Mexico - Turtle bean Mexico white nodule | ecosystem: Host-associated > Plants > Roots > Nodule | place: Mexico: Nepantla... | reverse complement strand
TGATGACGAGGAGCCCGACACTCTGGATACATCCTTCGCTTCTTCTTCTTGATTTGCCATTACAAACTCAAAATATAATATTCAATATCACAAATAATTTCAAACAACCCAAGGCGAACCTTCAGCTCTTGATACCACTTGTTGGGAAAAACGGGTAATTTTCCCACTAAAACATAACTCTAACAGAGCTACTCGACAAATAATATTGAATAAATAAAGCAGAATAATAAAAGAGATAAAGAGGAAAAACACACCCGAAAATTGTTAACGGAGTTCGGCCAATTTAGCGTAATCTCCGAGCACAGCAAAAACAATTCACTTTTATTATTATGGGAGAAGATATTACAAATTGGGATATATAACAGTGAAGGAGGAGAGTTTAATTTATAACCCTCAAACCTCCTTCTCAAACAATGAACCCCACCGATGTGGGACTTGGAATTAAGCCAAAATCAACAAAAACATCTTAAATACGAAATCAATATATATATATAAATACTTGGGACTCTATTATTCAAAAATATTATTTTCTTAGAAGAAATTAAAATCAAACTTATTTATGTGATATGGTTTTAAAAGTTAATTATATTAACGTGTTTCATAAAAGTAGTTTTAGTTAATTTACAAGAATTGTAAATTATTCAAGTTTAAAATGTTATAATATTACTAGCTCAAATGAAATAAACCTGTAATTTTTTTAAGTTTAAATCAATGGACATAATTTTTTTTATATACAAAACAATTAGAAACTATAAAACATCACAAAATAAAGTAGAAATTTTAACAAATCAAACCCAAACATGGGTGAGAAAATGTACAACTTATTTTGTTGAATGTGGAGTTTGAAATAAAAAAAGAGCCTCTTAAATCCAACACGACCATTGTCTAATCCAGGATTAACCTGTACAAACAATTCACATTAAGCTTATTTTAGACACTTAAAAGAGAAAAATATCTGTTTTTCCATCTCTACCTAAACAAACATTAACTTTCATTAGTAATTTTTAGTACCTGAAATTCAAAGCAAACATTAATAGTTGCTGCTATTTTCCTACTCAACCAAACAATTATTGAAGGAATGTTTGGCTCTTTGATCCAACAAACAAACCACCAAAAATATTGGTAAGTATAGTAGATGTTTTCAAATTTAAGATTAATTTAATTTTAATAAATTTATTTAATAAAAATGAATTCATTTTAAGTTTGAAATGTAAAACCAAATTTGAAATATGGTTCATTTTGTCCTTAAAAGGCACCTTAATGGATTGAAGGAAAAAGAAGTATATAAACTATCATTGGCTTATACTCTTAAGTAATGTGAAACTATATTAGCGGTACCGGAACAAGCTATTCAGTCGAGATCAAAGGAGAGTGGTTTCCCACTAGTTGAGTGGCTTGAGACACATTTTCGTTCCTAAAGATGACGCTATTGTTTCGACCTCAAGTCCAAAAGATAACATCGCCAAGGTCAATCACCGCATCTGGAATATTGTCCGTTTTGGAGATCGATGTTGTATCACGATTTTATCCTTAAAAGGCGCCTCAACAAATTGAAAGAAGAAAGAATATATAAATAGTCTTTTAGGATACGAAAACAAAAAATCTACAGTAGAGAACAAAAATATATATTTTTTAATTAATTCTGAAAGATGAGGGAAATTTGGAAGTGTGGAGTGCTGTTTTTCTTACTATTTTGAAAATCTGTAGTGCCCCTCCGTCTCACCATTGATGATGGCAATTTACGTTGGAAGAGTCCATTTTCACAACTCAAATTGCACTAATTCCTAATTCCTCCTTTCAAATAATAATCCAATGGAAAGTCACATTATAAAATTAATAATAATAATTATTATTATTATTACCATATGAATGAAATTAATCTCAGTACATCAGAAATGAATAGACAAAAAAATGGTACTTAGGTTTTACCCAAATAGGCTTGGAAAAAAGTTGAGGCAATAAAGAGAGGAAGAGAACGTGCAAGAGAGACATGACACTTATCAACAAATTTCTGGTCACTCTCACCCATTCTTCTTCACTGCCCCCCTCATAGTACATTTCCTTGTCTCCTCCTCTTAGTCCTCTCTAAAACACTAATATTCCATCACACATTATAGTACTCAACTTCACCAAAAAAAGAAAAAAAAAAACACCTACCATATTCATATTCTACCCTTCAATCATAACATAATCACCACCACTTTTACCTTTAACTAGTTAACATTACTTTTATAAAACCTATCAAAACTTTTCTTCAATTAGTAACTAGTAACATTCTTTAATGAAAGCTATCAAAACTTTTCTTTAATTACTAAAATTAAGAGTTATACTCGATATACAATCTCCTATTGATAATACGAAATAAAGGATATTTTGATTGTTTCATAAAAAACTGAAATTTTAAAGAGATAAATGTAATTGTGTTGTCAATGTATCATTTCTCTTATAAATATTCAAAAATTATAAAATTTGAATTAAGAAAGAAAATGAATTTTACATTATATAGTATAATAATAAAAAATATATTTAATTTTTTTTAATTAATTTATTGAAAAGTTGTCTTCAAAATAAAATGATTAAATTAGAAGATGGCTGAAATGGGATAGAGTAGGTGAAGAAAAAAAGAACTCAATAATCACATCTCCTAAACTAGAACACTATTGGGTAGATAAGGGTGTAGAGTGAGTTAGTTGATTCGTTGTCTACAAAATAATATTCTCCAGCTTCTTCTCTCTCTCTCTCTCTCTCCCAATCTCACCAAAACCCCATCATCATCATCATCATCATCATCATAACATGGGTGATGTTCTAAGCCCTTTCACAGTCTCATCCCCTCCTCCACCCTCTTCCTCTTCCAAGAACAACACCATGCCCATGTTGTACTACGGTCTTGTGGTGGTCGGAACCGCCGCCATAGTGCTCGCCATATACAACCTCCTTCTCCTCAGACGCGGCCACGCGCGGTCGCCGCCTTCCGGGGCGAGTTCCAACGGTTTGGGAACAACAATTGACGGCGTTTCGGAGATAACGAGGAGGTTGGAGAGTCAACAAAGACAGTTGCTGTCGAGCTTCAAGTACAAGAAAGAAGAGGTCGGAAAAGAAAAAAAAGAAGAAGAAGAAGAAGAAGATTTTGAATGCCCTGTTTGCTTGTCGGTTTATGAAGAAGGAGAAGAAGTGAGGAAGCTTCCACAGTGCAAACACTATTTCCACGTTCTTTGCATAGACATGTGGCTCTTCTCTCACTTCGATTGCCCCATTTGCAGAACACCCGTTCTCGACAATTCTCTCCATGCCTTCATTGAATCCGGTCGCATCTCATAGTTCAGATTATACACAATAAATTATTACATGCCGCAAAGCTTTTCAGTTAATTTTCACTGCCATCAAAATTTTGTTAAGTTTATCAAAACTGTTATGTCTTGTGAAAATTAATTCGGACTTTCGTGGTTTAATAATTCACTGGGGTGGGTCCTTTTTTCTTTGGTGGAACACTGACTCAGTGAGTGAACTACAACTTGAGCATCACCAGATTAGGTTCATTTCGGAGCAGTTTAGTAACCAATACCCAGGACCAAATTTTACCTTGTTTTCGTTTCTTTGACATTCGATATGTGTAAACCATTTTTCAGAGATTCATACTATATTTTTTATACCCTCATTAATATATATCTTCTACCCTCTCACGTAATCATGTTTCAAATGTTTTTAGTTTATTAATCCAAAATAAAATATTTTCTTTTTTGAAGGTAATGTTTTGTTGTTAAAAAATGTTTGAGTAGGTTGAAAGATGAAAAAATATATAATTTTTTTTTTAATTGAGTAATGTGAAACTATATTAAACGTATGAGAAGATATCCTAGCCTCATCTACTATTTTTAGTATATTTATTTTTTTATTATTTGTAGTATATTTATTTTTTTATTATTTGTTTATGAAGCTGATATATGTTGATACTCATTATTGTTTTACACTTTCATTTGACAATTAAAAACATGGATGGCAATGTGGGCCGAGCCGCCCCGCACCTTAAAATATAGGTCGGGTTGGCTCGCCTCGCACAAAGAGTATGAACTCATTTTACTGATTTTTTCCACATAAAAAAATATATTTTTTCAAAAGTTAAAATTTCATTAATTTTTTATTTATTTATGTGGATCAATGGGCTGTGGATTATACGGGACGGATCAAAACGGATCAACGAGTTAGATTAATGAGTCTGTCTTACACTTTTTGATTGAGGATTGCGGGACGACCTGCGTGGTCCGTCCTGCATTGTCATATGTAGATATTTTATTTATATTTATTTTTATTAATTAAATATAATATTTTATTATTTAAAAATAAGAAAAATATGAATGTGAAAGAATGAAGATGAAGTTTTTTTATATAATGATTTTGGTTTAGTTCTCATATTTACTTGTATTTTTTTATTTTTAATAATATTTTTATATGATGATAAATTAATTGTTGTTATTGAGATATCAGTCTAATCAAAAATATAAGTTTTACAGTGATATGAAATATGAGAACTTTTATTAAAAATAAAATAAAAATGAAAGTGAAGATTAGGAACTTTGTGGGAGTTAGGGGACCGGGGCGGCTTGTAGGTGCATTTGATTGGTTGGGCATATACCATTGGATTTGGTCCACATGAGTCCACATCTTTCCCTAATTCATTTCTTCATCATTGCTAAAACATATTACTACTTTTCAAATTTCATACATATTTTTTATTACAAATTTTAAATTTAATTTTATGCACCATCACTCTCCATATTACAGAATCTTTACTAGAGTCTAATAGGAAGATTAAATAAATCTATATTTGTGAAAATATCAATTTTTATTGATGTTAACTAAAATAAATCTATAAGTGTGAGTATGCCAATTTTTTTTGTTAATGTTACCTAAATATATTTTAAATGAATCAATATAATAATAAACATAGATATTTAACTTTTTTAAAGTAATTATCAGGAATAATATGTGCATATTTATTGGTTCTCATATTGGTCATTGATATAAATCATATAAAAATGTTTTTAAGTTTATTTGATGCTTTATTTTCTAAATTTGTACAATTATAATTTATTTTCTATTATTTGACATCCAAAAGAAAATAAAATTTATGTTATTTTACATGAATTCTTAATAATATTATATTTTATTTCCTTTAATTTTTTAATATTTTTAATAAATATTTAAGTGGGATACTTGTTATTCGAAAAAGACAGATAATGGACAAAATTGTTTACACTTTAATAGTAAAAAAAATCATTAAAAATATTTTTTAATTAAAATACTCTATTATAATAAAATAATAATATTTTTGTATGAAGGTATCATTACCCGATACAAATTTTATATTCGTCAGCATGATGAAAAGAAGATTATTATCAGTTTCTATATCAACGTCAGAAATTAACATAGTCAAATACATAGAGTGTCTTATTTTGTTGTAGTCTCTAAATCAACTTATTAATATCCTTGTTAAATTATTATTATATTATTCTTATTATTTTTATGTAAATTTTGTCACCGATGTATAAAAAAAATGTAATCTGAGAATGAATTTAATTGAAAATTAAATATTAATGTATTTAGCATTAGATTTTTAAAATCTAAAAATTAAAATTATATATTCAATAGAAAAATATATTTTTTACTTTCTAACTTTAAAATGTTTCAGTATAGAATAATTATTTATCCATTTTAGCGTGTAGCTATTGAACTGCATTTATACTACTTGTCCTTAAGTGGTAGCATCTTCAACTTCAATTTGGCTCTATTTGAAAGATAATGTTCGCAGGAACAAAAAACGATGTAACATAATACTAGAAACGAAAATGGACACGTACATTGTTTTTTTTTTCTTACGTCATGAATGCATTTTTTATATAGAAAAATCTTGATAGAAGATTGAAACACAATACTCCGCATTTGTATATGAAAATTGAAGGACATTAATTCATGTCCAATCAAATAACTATTAGGTTCTTTTTATAGAGATAAGTAGATAAGGTTTAGTTTTTCATAAATTAAAAAGAAGGAAGTACAATATTTAGTAAGATTAAATTAATAAATAACTATGCTTGGTGCTTGGTTATAAATATTTGATTAAATTGATTAGTGTATCTGTCAGTACAGGACGAGTTAGTTACTCGATCTCAGCGATCGATTGTATGAATATACATTTAAGGTGTTTCAATAAATGACAATAGTGAGAGTTATGAAAATTTTCTATGAATCATGATCATGTTCCACCGAATCCGGGTAACACTCTCGATAAATTAGCTAACACTGATTTAGTGGAAAATATTGATTTATTAAAAATATTCTTAAAATATACCATAAGGAGGAGACTTGTAGTGAGAAGCGAGAGAAAACCATCACATCAACAATTATACAACTAGTTTCAGATACTATCTAGACTCACTTTATCTATACAAGTATAATTAGTGTTTGATTTGATAACTATCGCATTTTATATCACGTTTTATTTGCGTGTACACTATTTAATGTTAATTCATGGATTGGTGCACATAGATTAGTGCATAAGCTGATATAAAAATATTAGTACATAATTACGATCTGATGCTTAATTACAAATAGATCGGTACTAATTTTTTTACTATCTAATTGATCAGATGATTTGCATTGAATAGGAAGAGATCGGTGCAAGCAATTTTTTGCAAAACTAATTAGATGTGTACATTTTCAAATACTAAATCACAAAAAGATGAATGCAAATTATATATTGTATGTCGATTAAAATGTATTGCTTATTGATAAACTAAGAAGAGATTAGTGCAAATTATTTATTTGAAAAGAGCACACTCTTTAGTCTTAATTGAGAGCTCTTGGACTCTTTATATAATTTGATGTATAATTTTTAGTGTTTAAGCCTTTTAATACGTTGTGAACATTCATTTATGTTTTTCTATAATTGAGTAATCACGTGTTTCAATATAAAGAATTATTCAAATAATGAAAATGATTTAGAGAGACTCAAGATATAAGTAGAACTACAAATATTTAAGGAAAGAAGTCAAGTTAAAGATGCTTAAGACATTGTCATATGAAATTTATTTAAAAACGTTTATTAAAGACGTTTTTATACAAGTGTTTAACCTCCTAATAATAAAATAAAAATAAATAAAAAATAAATAAAAAAGACAAATAAATATTATATTTAGTTATATAAATATAAATGATTTAGATAATATAAATATTGAAAAATGAGAGATCTCATATGTTTATTAAAGAAATTTTTATACAAGTGTTTAAACCTCCTAATAATAAAATAAAAATTTAATTCAAATAAATAAAAAGGACAAAGATTATATTTAGTTATATAGTTATGTCTTACATTATTTATAAGATAGTGATTGAATTATAATATATCATTAGTTGTAGTATACTAATTAAAGTTGATTTATAATTAATTTATTGAGATTTGAGCATCTTCATAGTATATAGGTATAAAGTAATTTGATTTGATTTTTTAATTATAATTTAAAATCCAAATCAAATCGATATGCTGAAAGCAAATTCCAAAGAAATCTTTAAAAATTAATGTTAACAGAGTTTCAATTTTTTTAATCAATTTTTGATTTTTTTATTAATTGGTTTAGTTTTTAACATTCCAAATTATAATAATGTACACTAATCTTACCTAACAAAAATTGAGAAAACAACAAAGAAGAAAAGAAAGGGCAAAATTGTCTTCTAAGAAAATGTTAGCCGTGATTTGAAAGGAGATGAGAGTCGAGTATAACGTACGCGCATGTCCATATATCTTACAAAACTCTATCAATCGTATCCATCCACTATGGAAATGCAAAGAAGTGTACTAAAACAATCAATGATGATATATATTGACCTAAAAATCAATTTATACAACTTTTTTTATATACCTTTTTAAATTCTTATTTTTAATTCATACACTACTAATTTCATCTTGTTAAAAAAAATCTAAGTTTGTTTTTTTACTTTTGTCTCTTATAAAATGTTTTAAAAAAAAACTTGTTAAAAATACCCTTAATATTTTTTTCTAATACTATCAATATATAGTTTCACATCGTTTAGAACTAAAGGTAAAGAAAAATTTAAATACACATTTTTTCCTTAATCCATCGAGACGTCTTTTAAGGTTAAGGACAAAATCATGATTAAACACCAATCTCCAAACCAGACAATACATCAGATGCGGTGATTGACAGACTTGAGATCAGAAGATTGACGCCGTAAATTCTTTCTTGGGTATCATAAATATTTTCCTTAGCCCTCGACCAAGAACTATGATTCCCGTACGACCAATATATAGTCTCACGTTACTTAGAAGTTGAGGTTAAGAGTAGTTTAAATACATCTTCCTCCCTTAACTTCACCGAGACGTCTTTTAAAAACAAAACCTCCAAAGCAAATAATACTTTTAACGATATTATCTTTCGAACTTGACGTAATTTAAAAAAAAACAAATAATTGTGAAAATGATGATCTAATTAGTATTGGAACATTAATAGAATCCTTGATGCAAACACTCCATTTGTTGTCCTCGATTTGGTTGATTAAGGTCTTCAAAATATGATGGAAGTGTTTCGACAACGAGGTATTTTGTTTAATTTTAAATTGCATATCACTGTTTTTTATAATCTAATATTTTTTATAATCAATCTTTTTTTAAATAATACAAGTAACAACCGAATTCTCACCTTATATAATAATCAGTTCTATTTTGGAAAATAAAGTTAATATACACTAAAAAATTATTATTAAATAGAAATTAATTATTATATTAATTAAATTATATCATATTTTAAAAAATAAAAAATTATTGATATAAAATAAGTTTTATTATTAACAAAAATTATAAACTAGTTTTTAAACAATATCTCATTAGCGCATTTAACTATTTTAAATTAAAAATTATTTCTAATTACATATTAATTTATAAATTTTATTAATAATAAAAATTATTTTAGATTTTAATAAATTTTTTAATATTTAAAATATTATCTGATTTAGTTAATATAATAATTAATTATTTTTTATCTTTAAAATTAATTTTTATTTAATAATTTTTTAAGTAAAAGTTTTATTTCGAGAATTATTTTTTGCATCCGTACATGGAGAAAATTTCTCAGTTTTAAATAAGTATCAAATTTTAAATTAAAATTATAAAACCAATTTTTAGTGGTCGAAAATTGCTTTTTTATAATACTTTTAGTGAGATTTAAATTACATTTTTTTTTAAATAATATAAATATTCTATATGTGGAATTTGACTTTGGAATTTAAAAATTATGATGTTGTATTAGAGGTATTACATTTTGATTTACTTTTATTTGGTATTGTCATAAATCAATTTTTAAATAAAAAGTTTGACAGTAAAATATGGTTACAAACTGCAATTCTAAATCTACTAAACTTTATTTTGTTAGGTGAACTGTGCCTCTAATAATAATATCGACAAAGATAAATAAAATAACATTTTAAAATTGTACTAAATAAAAAAATATTTTTTATTTTAGAGCATCAAAGTAAAAAAAAAAATAACTCAAATTTGAGAAAGTAAAAAAAAGAAACTTCAAAATTAAAGAAAATGAGACCTCTTTTGTTATTATAAATTATCACATTAATTTTTTAAAATTATATTATGTTATATCACAGTGATAAACTAATATTTTTTATTGTAATTGTCAAAATACATTTTTTTTTTATTATTCTATATTTGTTTTTATATCCATAGGATATATTTCTACTTCAGAAACATTACTCCTTTGTAATTTTTAAAAGAGTTCAAGAAATATTTATATATTTCTACCATGTTAATATAATGGAATTTTCTATAACTTTCATTAATGGAAACACCTTAATAAAATGCACTAATTGAATAAAAAATAAATATAAAAGAGATGACTTATATCATTATTTGAAAGTTTAATTCTTAAATATTATTGAGAATAAATTGTGAATACAAATCACTTTATAAAAGCCATAAAATTGATATGACTTGTCACTGAAAACACTTCACATGAATTGTAAAAAGAAGAAAACTCAACATCTCATTTTATTCCATTTTAATCACCATGCATCACTAAAAAAACAAATCACTTATTTTAGTGGTTGAAATAAGAGTTGGTCACAAATTATAATTAAAATAACGATAAAATGATATTTGTCACAATTATATGATAAAAGATAATGATAAAATAATTATTTAATAATATTAGTTTGTGTAATGATTGAAATAACAATAGACAATGATGGTAACTAAATTTTAATGGTTAAATTGGTAATGGAATGAAATAAATAGAAATAATATTATTAATACCTATTACAACAAAATTATTAAATAAAAATTAATTTTAAAAATAAAAATAATTAATTATTATATTTTATATTTTATATTAAAAACTATTTTAAAAATTAAAAAAATTATTGATATTTCTATTATTAATATATAATTTCTAAATTAATACCAAGATTTTAAATACCAATTTAATTAATAATTATTTATTTTAACAATTAATTTAGTTTCAGTTAGTAAATCACAAGATTTATTCTTCTGGAAAATATTAAAATAAGTAATTAATTTTTAAAATAAATTGATTAAAAAAAGCATAAAAATAAGAAAAGAGAAATTTATTTAATATAATGTAGTTATAGATACCAAAATAAATTATATGATCATGTTTACATGTCATTTAATAAATTTTGTCGGTCCATAGATCCTACATTGTGTTAATGAATCACTTTTACTTACTAAAGAATGAAAAATAAAATTTTAAAAACTTAATATAAAATACATAATTTTAAAATTTAAATCATATTAATAAAATTAATTATAATTTTAAATATAACGATGTAATATATAAATTGTAATATATATATATATATATATATATATATTAATAAAAAATGTATTTTAATCTGTAAATATAACTATTATTATTTTATAAAAATAACTGAGATTAAGCTCATTTAAAAAACAGAATAAATAAGTAAAACTAAAAACATTTAAATTATATTTTTATAATGTTCTGCTACAGTCAATTTATATATTTGAAGAAAATCATGAAATAGAAACCAATTTTTAGAGATTAAAATAATTAATTACAATAATAACTAAATTAGAGACTATTTTAGAAACTAAATAAAAAATTAGTTTATATTATTGTTAAATAGTTTATAAATTGGTATCTAATTAGCAACCAAGGTTTTAACTATCAATTATTTAGTTTCTAAAACATTGGTTGTTAATTAGATACCAATTTAGAAACTATTTAACAATAATATAAACTAATTTAGAAACCAATTTTCTTTTAGTTTCTAGAATGGTCTATAATTTAGTTACTATTGCAACTAATTATTTTGGTATCTAAAAATTGGTTTATATTTCATGATTTTTTTTAGTGATTTTTTATTCCTTAAAAGTCGAGATCAATATAATTTAAATACACTTTTTTTATTAATGTATTTTTTAAAGATAAACACTAATCTTTAAAGCAAATTTTGAATGTGTGATCAATCTAACAGTACAATCTCTGAAAAACACAAATATAATTTAAGATATTATACTTTATAAATGTTGTTGAGTGAGTTCATGGAATGAAAGCATCTTTAAGATGTGTTGAAATTGAATGAATAAAGACATTGAACATAGACTATAATAGTAGCCACCTATGAGAACATGGAAACAAAGGACACACCTTCTCAACATCTCATGTCACATAAAACACTTTTTTTTTTTTCTTTCAACATGTTACCATTATATCAACTTCTCCACACACCTATGTATGCCTATGATACAAACAAATAATGTCAAAAATATAGCAATATCTTTTTTTCACATGTTTAAATTATGAAAAATGGAAAATACTGTACCAAATTCAGCTAGGGTTAATGTTTCTCCCAAAACTTTTTATCAAACTATCAACCTCAACTTTATAAATTATACTAAAACCTTACAATTAATTAAAAAATATTTATTAATAATAAAAGTTATTTTAAATATTAAAAGTTTTTTATTTTTAAAATAATATCTAACTTAATTAATATAATAATTTTTTTAGTGTACTAAATGATTCATTCAGATCACATTTACATTTGACAATAAATTATTTTTTTTAAAGATTAAACAATAATTTTAAAGATTAAGAGTTTAAGAATGAGAAGAATACTACTGAATCTAATTATATTTTCTTTTTTTCAAATATGTTTTTTCTTAAAATAAATATAAATATATATATATATATATATATATATATATATATATATATTAATATAACTAAATATTATTACAATAAATGCGAAATATTATTGCAGCTTGACTTTGTTTACACCATTTATTACATTTATTAATTTTCTGAATCTACCAACACAGGTGTCATAAATGATCGAAGAATCAACAATTATTGAAGAGAAAGATTAATTAATATTAAGTAAAACTTTTACATATGAGTACAATGGGTGCAGTTAAGATTATTCTTAACCAAATAGAATTTAAATTAGAGTAATTGTCTCTTTACTTGAGAAATCTTTTTATTATTCTTTTTGTTTAGATTTGATATCAATTATTGGTTTTTGATAATTTTAAAAAAAATATTCCCTCAATTAGTTTAGTCTTTTAGTGAAACTTGGTTGTTTTTTGTTATGTCTTTATATCTCTAAAATCTTGGAGTGTTTTCAATTTGTCCATGTGATCTTTTTTATTTGAGCAATTATTGTAAGGAAAGGGAATGTATTATTATTATTAACTTCTCTAAATGATAATTGAATGTTTAATCACAATTAAATCTCTAAGTATGTGGATGATTATTGAAAGAAATGTGAAATAGGAGAAATTTTAATAAGATACTTTGAGTTTATTTTTGTACTTTTGTTAAATTGATCGAACAATTATGTTGTTGTGAAAAATGTTATTGTTGATAATGAGTTATGACGTGATAATAGTGTTAGACTCTTATGAATTGGATTACATTGTAACAATTGAAATTTGGTATGATAAGTTTATCTTGAAAATTTATTTGTTGAGGGTTGTATAATCAAGTTTGGTATGATTAACTTTTGATTATGTTGATATAAACTTTTGAATATTTTAGGTACTTGATGTTGGTCAATTTGAATATGTAAGTGTAAGGACTTTGTTTTATTAGTTGTTAAAGAATACTTGAAGATTGATAGTTTATTATTTGAGGAAACTAAGAATGATTAAGGTTGAATGATAAACTTCAGATTTCATTTTGAATTTGCTTAGAATTGAACAATTGGTTTTGTGATCAAAATTGGTTGGATTTTGAATATTCTATAAAATGACAAATTCTACATAAATTCGCTCGTTTAGAGAGCGAACATTACTCTCTGGCATACTCAGTGAAACGGTGAAAATTTGCTTAACAACATGGTACAAATTTGATCAACAAAAATGGAACAAATTTGCTTAGTGGATCAAAATTCACTCAACAGATTTAGACTCGAGAGCAAGTGGAGAATTTATTAATTTCACACAGCAATTTTGTAGGCGTTGAGCATATCAATGGTTTTCAAATTAGGATTAATAGTCTTCTTGAAAGTTGTACCCTTGGATGATAAATCTACAATGGCTTTGGAATCAATTAAGAAGGAGGTTTGTAACTTAAATTATGATTGTTATAACTATTTTAGTGAACAAAGATCAACTTGTTAGTTTTAGTTAAAGTTCTTGCAATTTTTAAAATTTTAAGTTAAGTAAATTTTTCTTTTTGAACTTAAGGTCTTCATAAGAGTTGTAGTTTATCCTCTTAGCTTTCTTATGAGTTATATTTGAGTATGATTGGATTAGTGAAACTCCATATGAGTTGTTATCTTGAACGATTTTCACAAATTAATTTATGCTTTATGAGTTGTTTTTGAATTGTGATGCAATATAATAAAGTAAAAGAGTGATTTAATGACTATTTTCAATATTATTGACTTAATTTATTTAAAGGGAGTATGATATTATGGAATAATTTCATAGTGTTTTAAAAATATAATGACTACGAATAATATACATGTATATGAAAATTGTAAGTTATAAGTATGAGATATTTTGTGAACTATGGTTGAATATATTTATTAAGTAAAAGAACACATGACAGGACAAAATTCTTATTATTTCACTGATAGTCTGAATCACATAAACTTAGATATTATGTGGTGAGAAGTTAAGAGAGAATTTTTGTACATTGTCATATTTGTAGATGTGCGGCTTGAATTACAATAAATTCATCTTAATCCTTAAGTTTTAGGTTCATTCTTAATTTAAGTATTAGATTGGATCATATGTTAATTTCTGACATAACATACTTCATACGACAAAAAATGTATATATTTTTTGTGTTCATTCTTTGTGTACATTGATTCATATTCATCGAGGTATAACATCTAATTTGTTATTATGATAAAATTAACATGATAATTTCTGGATTAATATATATACACTTATAAAGTATATTATATTTATGAAAAACATTAAAAAACATGATTTTTTTTTAAAGTGAAGTGTTTTTGTTAAATATTAAAAAAATTAAAAAGAAAAATTTCTATAGTTCATATAATTGTTTTCCATTATTATTTGTACTTAGAGTTTAAAATAAAATAAATTTAATTAAAAAAATAGATTTTTATTTTATTTTAATTAGCAAACTAAAAAAATATTTTAATTTGAATGACTATATTATATACATAAAATACTTAAACTTATTAGAAAATATTAAATCTAGAAATGTCAACAAAACTATACTTCCTTTTATAAAAGATGTTAGATTTTTTAAATAAACATGAAATGTTAAACTCATGTCTTATATGAATGGATTGATCGATGGAATTGATAAAATGAAAATTGACGAAAATGTTTAAAAATAGTGCAATTTAAACTAACAAATATGTACAGGTTGAACGAGAATTGTAAATTACAAAAGAGGATATTATTAAAAAAATTAAATGTAACAATGAATAAAAAAGTAAAAAAAAAAAGTTACTAAAGTAACATCACAAACAAAGTTGCATATGAAATTAAAGAGATAGGTGAAAAAATTATGTATATTATTATTAAGTTTGTCCTTCTCCTTTTTTGCATTTATAAAAATGAGTATTTGTATATTTTTGTTATCTAAAAAATTACATTAAATATATTTATATATATAAACAAATAATAATAATAATAATAATATCCGTTCTATAAGTGCAATATAGAATGTGTTTCTTTTCACTAAACTGAAATATATTCTTAAAAGACGATATCCCTCGATGCAAACTTCAACAAAGATTAAAAAGAAATCAGGAATTTAATTATATTTTATTTATTGTAATTTTTATTATATTTTAACATATTTAAATGAATTTATACGAAAAGTAATAAATTATTAACATTTAATATACATAATTAACTCAAATTGAATCATTAACGTAAAATTAGATTTCTAAGTGTCTACTTATAAAAACAATCCACTTCAAAATCATTACAATCCATTTTTATAACAGACAGTGTACTATTTATTTATTTAAAAATCCAACATATTCAAAAATAAAAATATTCAAAAGGTGCACCAAAATTAAATTTATTTACTTTAGAAACCATCATTTTATAATCATATCATGAGTTCATCAAATCCTGACACAACTTGTGAATTATACTATATGGTACATATGAGCATCAACTTGAGTTGTCTGATATCATGTAGTCTACAGAGGAAAGACTACATTTTTCTTAAATTGTCTAACCTTGCCTGTAAATCACTGTCTATCCCTCCTCCATCATCATTTCCAGTAGTTTCAACTTGAGCTACCTTGGTCTTTGCAGCTGGGGCAGCAACAGCTGATGATGGTGCATTCACAAGCTGCATATCAAACAAAAACAACTCATCATGCTTTGTTCTACAGACTCATTCATTCATTCATTCATTTACTTTCAGGTGAAAAGAGAAGTTGAATGGGAAACCATAATCATACCTCTTGGTTGATGTCAATTCCAATCTCATCAAGAACTTGGCTCACTAGATCTTCAGTTTCTTCTTCATCCTCTTCTCCTTCCAAAGCATCATCTATTGCATCTCCCATCATCTCAGATGTCAATTCCATCTTCTCATTCTGTCTCTCAAATTCTTGCATGATTTTCTGCAGAGATGGCAAGTTCATCTGCCTATTCATTTGCCCCATGGCCTTTGTCACTCCTTTCATAGCCTCACCCATTGCTTGGGTTGATTTCAAAGTCTGAAAAAGTGAAGCACAAAAGAAACTACCTTTTAGTACTTGAATATCATTAAGACATCTGTTTTAATCAAAATTTCGTGACTGTTGGCCAGTTATTCATATATCAAGAAGAAGAAAATGCCATGAACCTTGGGGAAGAGTCATTGCCCTATATTAACCATGTATGCCAAAAACAAAAATTACAAAACAATAGATACAGTCACCACAATGACTTACCTGAATTCGGAGTGATACACCTTGGAGCTGAGATTTTAGCTTATAGAACTTCTCAACCTGATGCCGTGTTCTAACTAGATCTTTTGCCATGACTCTAACAGCTCCCTGAACAACCCACCTTAAAGGTTAAATCAATAGTTAACTATAAACAACAGAGATATATGCCATTACAGACAAATCTAGATTCAGGGTAAATATCTAATCCTATTGGTAAAAAAACATTGAAACCAAACTAAATTCATCAAGAGCAAGTCATCTCCACTATCTTGAAATAATCAAATCAGTTATCATTTCCATATTAATGTCATGCTATTAGAATTCTGTGGTAGATAGAAACCGAGATAAACAAGAAAAAGAAAAAAAAAATAGAATAATACCATCATGTTAGTTTAAAATATATATAATGTGACTCAGATTAACTGAATCCTAACCAACCAGTACATGTGAACAATCAGCCTGGCAATCAGTTAACTATTACATCTGTGACTACTGCAACTACCTAGCAGAACCTAAGATATAGATAACCATGTGTTTCTACTCTTAACAGCATCCACTCAAACTCAAGTGGGCTCAACATTTAAAAATTGCTCAACCACTTAGAGTTTGCTTCTTCACCATGGAATCTGGTGTTGTATATTGCTTGGTAAGCATATTAGAATCCGATCATTAGGGGGTACATGACATACAGAGACTTCTGTTAATATTGGTAACCATTTCGCTGACAAAGGAGACGTCCAATTCCATGTGTTTGATACGAGAGTGAAGTACTGGATTATGAGCCAGTGACACAGTACTAAGTAGTTAAGTTATCACAGAAGACAACAGTTGTAAGAATAGGAACTTGTAGCTCTTGAAGAGACTGAATGAATAGGATCTTAGCAGTAGTGTTTGAAAAGCTGTGACATTTGGCATCTGCATAAGTGAGCAACCAAGGTCTGCTTCTTAAACCACCATGAGATCAGATTCGAGCCAAGGTAAAATATGCAGGTCCCGGATGTTGATCTTTTGCCATCTGGTCTAAAGGCAAATAGAATGGGCGAATAGTTAGGTTTTTTTGGGATCAGAAGGTTGAAAATGTAACCCATAGTTGACCATACATTGGAAATATCTAAGAATCTTTCCACTCATTTTCCAATTTATTGAGAGAGGTAATTCCCTTTTCTGTTGACATGTTGGCTTGGCCAATAGATCACAAATATATTTCCTTTGCGATAAGCATATGGAACCACTGGGGAGATATTTAATTTCAATTCCCAAGAAGTAATCTAAGTTCCCCAATTGTGTGAGGGCTAACACTGAGTTAAGCTTAATCTTCAGCTGCTGAAAAAGGATAGGATGATTTCCTGTAATGAAAATGTCATCAACAACACAGACTAGGATGTAAACAAAGTGGCAGAAAGTGGGTAATATGAACAGAGACGAGTCATATTTGCACAGCTGACAAGGCTAGTGTGTTAGCGAACCTCTCAAGTAGGGCATGTTTTAGGAAAAAATAATGCTTTGGTTCAAATCCTGAAGGCTGGACCATGCAGCTTCTTTGTCTAAGGGTACTAAAGTCCAAGTACTATTGGCAAGAAGAGCTGAGAGTTCTTGCACAGGTTTGTGATGCTAGACCTGGATCTAATCTGCACTGTATGAGTGGAAAGATATTAGTACAAGTGTTGAGGTCGTTATGCGAATCAGAAGCGGTTGTGGAACTAGATGGAGGCAAAATAAAGTGAGAAGAAGAAATGGTGGAGAAGGAAGAGATGAGGAAGTGGAAGATGGTTTGGGATAAAGTCAGGGATAGGGGAAGCCAATTTCATTGAATAAAACAACCTCAGAATCTGTAGTGTTGACTTGTCGAATAACAGAGAATGTCCACACTGTACATTGGTAGGACAGTGATGGACATGACAACGTGTCAAAGTCATCAGGAAGTCCATCAAGAATCACATTAATGTGATCTTGTCGGAGCATTGGATCACCAATGGAATTTAGAGTTAAAATTAGCCCTGATTACACATTGATACAAGCAATAAGGCTTGACGATAGCTTCAACTTGCTGAATAAAGAGAAGAAATTTTTTCACTGAGACAGATTGCGAAAACGTCACTGGAGCAGTAGAGAGCATTGATGATAAAGCCCCATGCAGCTGAGTTGAACAGATTGCTACGTGTGGTTAATGATCATGGCTCAGGATCATTGGCAAGTTTGTGATACCATAATAGAATTCAGTAGTAATAGAAGCAGAGATAAACTAGCGTGGGAAAAAAATGTTAAGAGAGGAGAGGAGACTTCCTCAAATGATTTCATTATGTTGTTCTAATTCAATATGATGGTATTTATATACAGATGATTCACAACAATAACGCCAACCTGGCAATCTGTTCGTTATCAGTTGACTGTTACTGCTGTAACTACTGCAACTACCTAGCACCAAGTTAAATAGCTAACAGTGAGTGCTTCTACTAACACTTAGAATCAATACCACCAAAGAGAATGGAGTGGAGTTCCAATTTACGAAAATGGGAGTCCCATTTATTTATCTTAAGGACTTTTGAAATATAATTGAAAAATTAAGCAGCACATTTGATCTGCAACAGTAGTTAGCAGATGCATTAGTAAAACAGGCATCACATTGAGTCTGCAATAGCGCTACTAGGTAAGGAGTTAGTGATGGCAAAAACAGCAACAACAAAAGTTTCATCTCCAAAACATGTGCATGTGTCTCTTGGTTAATACAAGTAATAACATTAAGTAAAACAATTTCCTAAACCACACACCACAAGTATCAGTTACAAACAACACAGAGCAAAGAACAAGGAAATTGTAAGACTAAGAAAAACAATATCATCACAACAGCCAAACATATTCATGCCTTTTCCTTCTTTTAAGAGCAGAAAATTTCATTCCAAATCCTTTACGAAACTGCAGAGGTTGGGTGTTACAAATTGCATAAAAAAAGCTAAACTAACATATTGAGAAAAAGACATATGTTCACCATACATATATCATCAAAAACTAGACAAATAATAGACTTAGGACACAGTCACTATACCATCTGGCCTTGTTTAGCACTTTTCTTTATCTCCAAAATCAATTTCTTCTCTTGTGCTTGCAAACCTTGCCGCTCGCGCTCAATTTCTCTAATTGATTTGTCCAGCATCCTCTTATTTTCCCGCAGAAGCTCTGAAAGTCACAAACTCTATGCTCAGGTACTATGAAATCAATATCCAGTGTTACTGAATGACACCAAATCAATCAAAGACCTCTTAATGCATGTTTGAAACTTGCAATAACCCTCTCAAAGACACCCCGCCGGTTAGTGGATCATTAAAATTGCAATTCCAATACTTACAAAGCATAATTGTAATTGAAGTTAAAAAGAAAGGGAACACAAAATATAAATCTCAAGGGAATCTCTGAATCTTATCAAAAAAAGGAGACAAAAAGCTAAAAAGAGCAAAAATACAACAGATCATAAGTTAAACATGCAATACAGCAACCACAAACAGAAAGAAGAAGAAAAAAATAAAAGCAAAGGGGGGAAATATAATCATCCAAAGAATTAAACTCTGCATAAACGGTCGAACAAGTTTTGCGGTGCATCTGCTTTGTTCAATGGAACATAACAGTATTACAAAAGTAAGGATTTTGATGAGACGTGATAACTCTGCAATCAAAATAGAGCAACCCCAATTCGAAAAATCATAGATTTTCTCTATTGAACAGAGAAGGCGATGATTAACAAACCTGCGGGTGTTTTCCTCTTTCCGAAGATGAAACTCATGGTCGCGGAGTGAAAGGAACAACCTTAGCAGAGATCGAATGGAAAATGCAAAAGACAAGAGAACAGAACAACGTAAAATCCTCCGATCTCGTTATGCTATGCGATGGGTTTGGGATTGGAAGATGATGGTTTTGATCGAAGGTTGCTTACGCGGTAAGCGTTGAAAGAAGGAATCAGCGACGAACGATTATCAGCGGCGTTTCCCACACGTGCCGCACTCGGGGTGGGACCCACACTTGCATTGCTGTTTAATCAGTTTCCGCGAAATAACCGAACAACTTTCTTCTGCACTGCCACCGACTTCTCTTCTAAACTTTGCAAAATAATTTTGGATGAACAAAAATGAAGTTTAATATTTTGTAATATTTATTTATGAAGTAAACTTTAAGTCTAACTTAATTTATAAAATTAAATCCGTTCTTGATAGGATAAGTTTAAAATGTCTATGATACCATATTATGAAGTGGACTTTAAATCTAATTCGATCTCATAAAATCGACTTATAGGATGAGGTTTGCACTCATTTATATACAATGAAATATTTTTAGATGTGAGATTTCCAACCATCTTATTTTATTATAATATAATTTTATTTTATCAATAAATATGATAATATTATTTTATCAAATAAAGACTTTCTACACATGGATATATAATCTCAAATGATGATGTTTTATTAGTTGTAGAAGGAATGAAAGTTCTTAAAATAAACGATAGAGTTCAAATATTCATAAGAAGTTTAGAACATAGAGAAGCATGTATAAATTAAAGTTTAATTGCATATCACATTTTTTTATTGTGAAAGTGATATCATTAAAAGTTTGAATAAATTATTCTAATCAATAGAATAGTAAAATAGGAATAAAACTATAGGAAAAAATTAGAAATTATTCAAAATGGAAACTTAAACATAAATGGAAGCAAGTTTGTTCTCAAGTTTATTTAAGAATGAGTTTATCATCGATGTTCTTATAATTATCACTCTTTTAATACCCACACAAAGTTAAATTTAATCAAACAAACATTAATCAAATTTAATAAAATTTTAACAGGAAAGCAACTACAATAAAAATTGTTCTTACATACTCATAATTACCTACCAATTTGTGTTTGTAGGTAAATTTGGACTTATCTATAAATCATTATCTGTAGATAAATTTGAACTTATCTATGAATGATTATTTGTAGATAAATATGAGTTATTTACGATTTTTTATATATATAATAATGAAATAATTTGGTGGAAGAATAAAATCCATACATAATTTTCACGAATTGAAACGAAAAATTGTTACGTATCAATATTAATTATGGATTTTTTCGTACATACAAATTATAATTCATAAATAATTACATAGGGATAAATTTGTATTCATAAATAATTACATTAATTTTAATATTAATATTATTAATAATATTATTAATTATTATTAATGCTAATATTATCATTGTTATTACTCTAAATATTATTAATATTACTATTAACAATATTAATATTATTAAAATTATTATTATTATTAATTTTATTATAATTATTATTGACATTTTTAATATATTATTAGTTATTATTAACATTATTAATATATTGTATTGTTATTAATAATATATTGTACATATTAATAATAAGAAGAAAAAATCCTAAGAATAATTATAATAATAATAATATTCATTATAAGAATAATAATAATTAAAATATGATTGAAATGTTTACATGGTATGGTATGGTGTAGGAGTTATTATTGTAAAAGATGTATTGATGTAGTAAATTTTCATTGAATGATATATTTATTGTTTGTTGATTGTTTATATAAAGATAAAAAAATGTCCACTGGAGTCATCATGAAATAAAGATATTATATAAGTTATTTAGAAAAATAATTTATAGTGGGGATGTAAAAACGTATAAAGGTTTAAAAAATGTTGTTCTCTCTCAATCCAAATTTTAAATAAACTATCAATTTTTAGGCCTAATCTAACCTTATATCCAACTAACGTACTATTTTGGTATGCTTTATAAAAATATATTTCTCTTTAAAAATAAAGTCACATTAATAAAACTAGTTTTATCTTTCTAGATTAAGTGATTTCGTACATAAGTTGTAACAAATGTATGTATTCTAATAAAATATTATTTCATTTTTTAAAATATAATTATAGTTCTTAATAAATGGGATTAGAATTGCCTAATTTTAATTTAACACCTATTTTGGTAGCTCTCAGTTTTTAGTACTTATAAAACCTCATTGGACATTTCCATTACAAATCATACATAAGATCATAAATTTAAGATTTAAGTTTTATAAGTTTAGATTTTTAATATGATACTAAATTTAAGATCTTAGATTTTTTTTAAGTAACTATTATTTTCTATGAATATTTTACAATAATAAATATTTTTGGGTTAAATTTTAAATAATATATTATTAAATGAGATTTTATAAGACTCTTGTATTGAAGTAAAAGTAAATATAAATTTTTTAAAATAATGTAACAGATTAGAAATCACAAAAAAGTAAATTAAGATTTCAATGGACCTGTTACTAGTTCAACTTCAACTTTTCGGATCCATAAGTGTTTTCTATATTTATAAAAACTGGAAGTTTTTTTTTAGATTTGAAATAAGCCTATGCATTATGTAATTCGTAATATATCCAAATATTTCAGATTACATAATCCAGAACTTATTTTCATATCCAGAAAAGACTTTCAGATATTATATAATTTGGAAGTTAATTATGCATTTGAAAAAAGACTTCCTGATACATGATCCGGAAACTAATCTCATATTCAAAAAAGACTTTCAGATTATGTAATCTAGAAGCTAATCACACATATGAAAAAAGACTTCCAGATTATATAATCCAAAAGCTAATCTCATGTATAGAAAAGACTTTCATTATGTAATCTAAAAGTTAATCACAAAAAGCTTCCGGATCACATAATTCGAAAACTAATTATGAATCTAGAAAAATAATCCAGAATATTAAAGAAAGATATTTTTGAAATAAAAAAAAAAAAAAAAAAAACTTAGGAAAGTGGAACAAG
>Ga0123342_1003941_pt1 | contig 23269 bp, 9 predicted proteins | sample Turbeawhitnodule_FD_89960 | JGI IMG/M metagenome (GOLD analysis project Ga0123342, IMG submission 89960) | Root nodule microbial communities of legume samples collected from Mexico - Turtle bean Mexico white nodule | ecosystem: Host-associated > Plants > Roots > Nodule | place: Mexico: Nepantla... | reverse complement strand
TGACCATTTCTACCACAGTGAGTACACATTTTTCTGTTATTTTTATAAGTCCTATTATCTTGTCCAGGAAAACCAACTTTACGGAAACACACATTCTCAGTGTGGCCAGTTTTTCCACAAAAACACAAACACCAAAAGCATTATTACGATTGGAACTAACACTATTAATATTGGTTACAGAGAAGTTGTTAGCCAGTTGACGTTCTTGCTGAGCCACTAAAGAAAAAATATTGGGAATAGGTGGTATGGGTTCCATTAAAAGGACATGGGACTTGATGTTATGGTACTGTTCATTTAACCCACGCAAGAATTGCATAACTTGATCCTCACATTTTCTTTGACTAATAATCGAAGCAACAAAACAAGTACATTTAGTTTGACAAATGCACACAGGATTGGGTCTAAAATTGTCTAGCTTATCCCAAATGATTCTAAGTTTAGTAAAATATTTTGTAACAGACAAATCTCCTTGATTTAAAGATACTACTTCAGATTGCAAGTCAGAAATTCTAGATAGATCTCCCTGGGAATATCTAGTTTTTAAATCGGTCTAGACATCAATGGCCATATCCATCCATATAATACTCTGTCTAATAGGAGTAGAGACATAATGCACTAGACAACCATGTTGTTACACCTTTGCCAAGCCGAACACGTTGGATCGTTCTTGGCTGGGCAGGGATGTGAACCAAGAATGAATTCCACTTTGTTCTTTGCACTCAGCGCCGTCACCACTGATGTGCTCCAAGAATGATAGTTTGTAGAGTCGAGCACCAGTGACACTAAGGGGGCAGCGGGATTTTCATTTGGATGTAGGTAAAGGAAACTATTCACTGATTGGCTCTATTGCTTTGAATCTCCTTCCGCCATACCTAAAGAGAAAATCAGAAAAAAAAGAAAATTAGGGCAAGAAAACAATTAAGAGAAAGAAATTTCAAAGTGCACATCAGAGCTATTAAAAAAGAAGAGCTCTGATACCATAATATGATTATAATTTCTGAAATGTGATGAAGAAGAATTTAGCGGCACCAAGAGAATGAAAGTGTGCAGTGGTGAGAAAGAAAAGCGTAAAGCAAAACGTGAAGAATACGGAGACAGAGAGCAAGAAAAAGAATCAGATATAGTATATTATTATTTCTGTGTGTAAAAGATACAAATAAAAGGTAATATAAAAGAGACATGGACTAACAGAATAAGGTCCAGAGAAAAGCGTTACACAAAGAAAATATAGGACCCAAGAAGAAGCCCAATAATATGAACAACTCCTTCTCTATTGTAAAACGAATTTGAAGAGTCAAAAGTTGGATTTTGTTAACCATTGTAAATTACATTTTTTATAGTGTTAAATCACTCATCAACATTATTGATGATATTATTGTTGTTTTTATTCACAGAGATAAAGCAATTCAACTATGCACCATTTTTTTATGAACACTAGACTAGAGAAGACTTGTTTATTCTAAAGAAGTCAAAATAAGAAGCATAATTTTCTCAACCAAATCCCTCATTTCCCTAATAAACAACATTTTCATTCCCAACACATGTGCTATAATTTATATGTGAAAAATTATGGAGCTTTTTGTCCCTTTATTATTGGACCTTCCTTCCTCGTTTTCCAAGATAGAGAAAAAAGTAAATTCATGCAAGTGTTTATTTCAAGACATTTATGTTTATTTCTGGAATAAAATTCTTGGAAATATAACTCTGAGAATGATATTCTTTAGGAAAATGTTTGGTTGATAAGTACATTTTTCTTGTTTGAGTTTTCTTATATTATCGCTAATCATTAGTTTGAAAACAAGTAACAGCTTCTGGGGATATATTGACATTTCCACTTAAATAAAATTTATTTTCCATCAAAAGAAAATATCCAGCTTCTTTATAAATTAAAATTAACATATATAAAAAAATTAAATTAAATTAACTTATAAATAAGTTTAAAAAATTATACAAATTACAGTAAATAGGTTTTGCAGAATAGTTTATGTATAAATTAGTTTTAATATATGAAAAATAATATTTTATTTTCTATCTTTCCTGCTAAAGACATATAAACGAAACCGTTTTCTAGACATAACTTATCACAATAATAAAATTTACTAAATAGAATAAGGAATTAAAAATAATCTTATAATAAAAGTGATATAATTAAAATAGCATTTTAATATTTTATCTATTAAAATAAATCAAAAAAAAGTTATCCAAGTTTTATTATAAAATATTTATATAATTTTAGTTTTTTTTTCTTTGCCTTTTCTTATAAATTGGATTTCATCTTTTATGAGATTGATTATTAGAGTTCATTTTTTGGATTCGTAAAACCACCCAATCCATATTTTTGTTTAGATTAAATTCTTTTATGCTTTATTTTTTCTTTTGAATCCGTTTTCAATTTTCTTGTTTACCTAGTTAAAAGTATTTTAATATTTAAGTTTAAGGTTTAATAATAGTATTATTTGAAAATAACAAGTTTTTTTTTTAAAAAAATATAAATACTTAAAAAATAAAAAATAACATCTAAAGAATAATTTTCCTAGAAAGACATTTTATATTAAATAGTTGTAAATAAAATCTTATCAGATTTTTCTTATTTTTAAGGGGTTTACCAATTTTCTATCTAAATCTTCTCCTGTAGTCCCATCCTTACAACATAATGAAACAGATACTTTTCTTCTTCAAATGTCACCCTTAGAAAGACAACTTTTAAAAATGACAGCTTAAACATACAAAATTTTAAGTTTACTATCATTGTAAAATATTATAGATATATTTAATCATAATTTCCTTTTTTAATTAATTAATAATTTGTTGTTATATTTAATTTTAGATTTTTAAAATACGCTACATATTTAGAAGAGACAAATTCTTCTATACCTATATATATATATATATATATAATTTCTCATTATAATTATATTTAGTATACACAAATTTCTTCTTATTTTATTTTTATTTAATATTTTATTTTATTAATTTATTTTGGTTATTTTGTCATTTTGTAATTTCATAGTTAAACAAAACAGTTTTTTAATTTTAAAAATTTATTTTATTTTATTTATTTTATAATTATTTAAATTTAAAACTAAAAAATATTAATATTAAATTTGAAAAAAATTGTTTAAAAAATGTGCACTACATTTATTTTAAAATAATGAGTCAAGTAAAACTTTGAATTGAAAAGTTATTTGATTAAGAGTCACTTTAATTCCCTTAGGTACAAAACAATGAGAGGAGTGTGAGAAAAAGAAACAAAATGAATGTAAATCACAAAAATTTAGTTTTTTTTTTTCATTCTCACCTATTTAAAAGTATTTCTTATTAAACCGATGTCTTATTTTGTACTGATAAATCAATACATGTTGCATAAAATATGATTATTTAATGGTTAATGTTCCTCATTTTTATTTCTTTTACTTTGTTTTTTATTTTTATACCACGAGTGGAGGTAGAAGAGAAAAAAAAATATAGAAACAAAATATTCAAAACTGTTACTTGAATACAAAACATTCAAATTTTTGCGATGATGGATAGATGCGAATATACAACATTGTTGGAAAGAAGAGGAAAAGGATTAAAAATATATATATTTTCTTAGGGTTTCTTAGTGGAGTTTTTCTTCTTATTATTCTTTTTTTCTCTTTTCATTATTATATTTCTCTTTTTTAGTTTTATATTAATAACAAATCAAAATTAGTGATTTACAAGTATTGAGTATGAGACAGATTACAAATTACGTAATTGCGTTGATATAATTATGTTCATTGTCTTATAATTTATTTTTTAATTCAATATATATTTTTTACTGTAACTTAATTATTAAAATTGTATGTTAAAACTCATAACTGATGAGCAAAATGTTTCTATCTTATTTTTTTCTTAATGATATTTGATATTAATCTGAATATTTTTATCTGAGATAAGTCGAGACTTTTAATACAATTAAGATAAGTTAGAAATCTTTATCGCTATCAAAAAGAAAACTTAATTATATACATTTTTTAAATATTAATTAAAATCTCGAAATGGTTAAATTAAAAAATTATTAATTTTCTACTTTAATTATAATTAAGCAGAACTTAATTTATGGATATCAATAATTTAATTAAATTTATAATATTATTATATATTTAAATTCTTCAAATAATACAATATAAAATTAATCTTTTAAAATTATATTTTATTTAAATTTTAATTTAAAGATTTAATTAATAGACCAACTTATCCCACTCTATTTATGACTCTATTTATTATTTAAACTCAGATCTATTCTATCACTCAATTATCTCATGCATGTTTTTTTATGTGGATATGTTATTTACAATTAAAGACATTAAAAAATATCAATTATTTGAATCTAGGATTTTGTAGAAAAAAAACTGATGATATAAGTTTGAAAATTATCATCTTCTTTTAAAATGAAGAGAAACAAAAGAAAAATCATGTTAGCATGTGATTATTTTGAATTTATCTTTATTAAATAAATTTAACTAACATAGATATTTTAATAAAATAAAATAATAATAAAATAAATTTTGAATACAAAAATATATGTACTTATTTATAATAAATAAATTATATAATAATAATTATTATAAATATAATAATACTATTTACATTTAATATAAAAAGATTTTTTAATTACAATTTTAAAATTTATGAATATTTAAATTATTTATTTTTATATAACAATTGACAATTTTTTTATATATTCAAAATTTTAAATGTACATTATTTTTTGGTCAAGTAACTTGTATTTTTTTTGTCAGAAAATAATTATTGAACTATGTCAAATTATACTATAACTAATTTTAATTTATCAAAATTTATACAAAAATATATAATATTTTATTATTATATTTTTTAAATACAAAGGTAAATTGTAATCTTACATTTTACACTTAAATAAAATAAAAATACTCTCACAACTACCATCACTTAACTCGTCAACTTCAATAAATTATCCTTTTTAAAAATTCACTTTAACGTACCACAATTCAAACACACTAATTTTTTATATTTTTCTCTTAAATCTTCACACATTCACTTAAATCCTTATATTTTCACTTCTCACTTTAAATAAAACCTTAGTATTAAACTTGTGAACATGATGTACATGTCATCATAACCATAAAATTAAATTAAATACGCTCCATATGTCATGTCCAAAATAAAGTATTTTCTAACTTTTTAAACTAACTCCATATAATATCAAACAATCGATAGCTTGAGAGTATATAATAAGTTCTCTCATTTTCAATTTCTTTCTTTCTGTCATCTCTTTTCACATTCAACTCAAATAAAATTTTGAAAGTTACCTTAAGTAGGTATCTATATATTTATAAATTAATCATAAACAATCAAACTGAAAAACCTCAACAACTAAAAAATAAAAACAATATTAGTTTTATTATTGGATTGAATTAAATTTCATATACAACCGATTTTTAAAATAGATCAAAATTGAACTAAGTTGATAGTTGTATACACACAATTTTATCTATCAGATTATCATAGTATCGTTTTTTGTATCGGTAGATATTTATTAAAGTACTATATTAGTCTTTTCTTTTTATAGTATAAAATAACAAAAAGATAAAATATAAGAAAAACCAAACTATCTAATTTAATAAATTTATCAAAATAATAGAATAAAAATATATGTTTATATATGTAAATAAAAAAAGTAGTATAAAAATTTGACTACAATATTAGAAGTTGAACGTTTAAGTCCCAATTTATGACATGTGGCTGTGGGGTTGAATTTATCATGACATAGTTATGTTGAAACATAAATATTCTAACCCGGTATTATTGGCGATAGAAATTATTTTTTAAGAATTTAATTAAATTTATATTAATTTGGGACTGGTTAATTTGGTATTATCAAACATATATATTTATAATTTTCTATAATTTAATATTATTTATTTTTTACATAAAATATTATATTAGTTAGTAAGTTGTACACGTTGTGGTGAATTGTGATGAAATATTCAATATTTTTAAAAATTTTTATTAAATTGATATTTTAATTATTAACATGCTTATCCTGTTAAAAAGTTATGTAAATTAATTTTATAATGCAATTTATATAAAATGGATTTTGAGTTTTGAACATGAATATGATTTAATAAAATAAAAAAATTTATTGATTAATGTGAAAAATTATATTATATATATAGATTATGATATTTAATAAACATTTATTTTGATGAAGATTGAGAAATAATAGAAATAGGTCATGCAAAAAAAAGTTGTTCACTATTAACCATTAAGAAAAAAAATGAAAAAGAAAGGAATGAGAAGAGATAGATGAAGAAAAAAAGTTAAAAAAAAGAAAAAAAGTTAAAAAAAAATAATATTCACACATAAACTCTCATGGATCAAGATAAATGTCTTTTTATCTCTATTATAATTAAATATGTAATATGAGAATAATAGTTGGTAAGATCTTATGATGATTGATGATATGCATTGTTCATTATTGTATGTTTTTATTTTACATAACATCCTAACTAACTTACAATAATATTATATATTTTTTGTTTTATCTATTTTTAAGCTTGGTTTACATCAAAATATATATATATATATATAAATTATCTAAAGATTATAATGCACATAAAAGTATAGATAGAAAAAACTTATATTTTTCAAGGAAATAAAGTTCCACTATTCCACCATTTAATTTATATATTTTAACTTAATAATAAAAGCTTATAAAACAACTTATAGTCTCTAAAAACTAAAACAAAGTATATGAAATCACACATACAAAGTATAAATAAATAGATAAACATATAACCTAATATAAACCATTACTAAAAAAATATTAAATAAAAACTAAATATAACAAATAACTATTTTTTTGTTTAAAATTATTTTTATTTAATAATTTTTAAATAAAACATTTAAAAGAAATCCTAAGAAAAAAAAAAAAATTATTACTACGGTCTAGTTTCGTTCAATATTATTTAAAATTTTATAATCTACTATCCACAAAGAAAATAAAATAAAAATTCTATTTATTTATAGTATTTAATTTGCAAGAAAACAAAGATTCTCTATATTTTCTTGTTTTAAATTTTGTTTAAAGTATGACATGAAGTTTGACGTTAAAACATGAAGAAAGAGTCGTATGCACATGTCATTGTGGTATATGAGATTATAAAGTGAATGAATCTAAAAGCGCGTCACTAAATGGTGTAAAATATAAGCAACCGCTTATAGAGTCAAATTTTGAGTTTTATATAATCATCTTCAATTGTCACAAAATAATCTCTAGATGTAGGTGTAATTAGTTTTTGGATTTTGCTAACATTAATTTTAAAATTATTTTACTTCAATACAGATATGGAAGGGAGGGGTGATTTAAAAATATATTAATCAAAACTGATTTACTTTTAATAAAAAATTACTTAAATTAATTTTTAAAATCTCTCACCTCCCTTATAAATGAATCAAGAAGATTGAATCTAATCTAATAACAATATATAATATATGATATGTATTAAAAAAAGTGTTATAATGAACAAGACAAAATCATAGGTAGTAACTAACTAAGTAACTACTATTAAACACAAGAATGCCGTGAATATTCGCGTACTTGTGTTTGGGCCCAACTTGAAACTTCGCCGCGCCCTTACGTTGTTGTGCAAGACGAGGCTACCCTGTCACTCACAACCTTGTTATTTACAATTTTCAACCTTTTGTCCAATCTCTTCAATCTTTGCTATGCTATATATTTAACTCTATAACACTCCTCATCTTCATCCATTGCATCTTCCACAATAAGCAAGACATCATGGGAGAAGAAGTCTCAAACAAAACAGAAACAGAGTCACACTCTGCTGTTGTCGACTCTGTTCCTCCTCTTCAGGAAAAAGAATCAGATAAACCCGACCCTTCAAACGAGAACGTAACTTCTCCTTCTCCACCTGTTCAAAGTAAATCTCTAACTCTTATGACTGTCTCTCATCCCGCTTTCTTTTACTTCTTGGCACTTTTCCAGAGAGACTATAATATATGGAAAGCAGAATCTGAATATGAATTTGTTTACTAAGCTTAACAGAAACTCACTTTATGCATGGCTTTTTTTTTTTCCTTCTGGTATTTAATCAAATCATAAAGGATGCTTCTTGCTAGTGTTTCTATAAACTCTTCTTTCTTGGTGATTAGCGTGTAGATTAAAAGTAGAATTGACGATCATGACGCTCTGTATCTTTTTTTTCTTGACTCTTCTCTTTATTTATTTTGTTCGAAGTTAATAAAGTTTGAAGAAGAATTTGTCTGGTGGCTGTACTTCTCATGTGTTCAAAAGGGTTTTCTCATCATATTACATATTTCTTATCTCTAGATTTTATCTGCCTCTTTCTTTTGAACCTTTTGATTTATCTAGTTTGTTTATCTTTTTGGGTACCTGTTTGAGTTTTTTTTTTTTCTTTCTGCTTTGGTTGTCATGAAAATTTTTTCCCTCAGAATTAATTTAAAGGTTTGTTTGGTATTTTCAACTGTACAATAAAAGGAAAGTAGTTTTTCTTCCAGGAACTGCAACTCTTTATTTATCTTTGGTGGTAGAATATTATAAAATGGGAAATCGAGAAGAACTTTAAGACAATTTTATTTTTTTTCAAGTTAAGACTTTTGCTGTTAAAATTCCCTTCTGAAGCAGAACATATTTACTTCGTGTTGTTTTAATGCTTCTATTATATTCTTCTATGTGTGTATGGTAATTTAGATCATTAGGCATGCAGTATTTATATATTTTATCCAACTACTATTCATTCTCTCCATCGTGTTTTTTTCAGAGGTTGAAGATCATGCTGCTGAAAAGGATACAGAGGATTCAGTCAGCAAAGGTCATTCTCTAACAAATCTTTTATGTGCTTATTGAAGGTTCAAGAGAAACGTAACCCTTTTCATATTGTTTCACCAGATGTTATGCTTGCAAGAGTTTTAACAGAGAAAAGATTGGCTTTAATTAAAGCATGGGAGGAAAGTGAAAAGACAAAAGCAGAGAACAGGCAAGTTGTCATCTTAAATAATCAGGAAATAACTATTGATGATAAATCTTCATGTATCTAACATAATCCAAATCAAATATTATTCTTTTTTGTTCATTCACTAGAAACATGCTTCATAAGAAAATGCTTGTTTACCATTTTCACCTATAGTTTGGAGTTATTTGGTTCCATTGGTAAATGCAATGTTTCATCATTGAAAAGGGTTTCAAATATCTCAATTCTTTGGTAACTCTTTAAGTTTATGCATTACTTTGTACCACCTCTGACTCAAAACTTTTTTCAATAATTTTATGGATAAATTTCTTATATATTATTCAATTTTCTCATTGATCATTCAGGGCATACAAGAAGCATTCTGCTGTTGAGTTGTGGGAGGATAGCAGGAAAGCATCAGTAGAGGCAGAACTGAAGAAAATTGAGGTGATTAACTACATGTACAAAGACACTAATAATTACATTACAAGAAACAACTAATTTTAGAGATAAAAATAGTTAGTTATTATTTGATTAAATTAGAGATATTTTAAAGACTAAAAAATTATTGATATCTAAAGTAATTTTTATTAATAAAAATTTATAAACTATTTTTTAAATTGGTATCTATTAATTATCAAAGTTTTATCTACTAATATCTTAAATTCTAAATATTAGTAGTTAAAATCTTAGTAACTAATTTAGATATCAATTTATAAATTATTTTATAAATTTTTATTAACAATAGAAACTACTTTAGATATTAATAATTTTGTAATCTCTAAAATAGTGTCTAATTTGATTAATACAATAAATGATTATTTTTTTTATCTAAACTTAGTTGTTATTTAATGAATTTTTTTATAGTGTTAACCTTATTTGAACAGTTGATTAAAGTTGAAAAAAATTGTTTTGAACAGGAAAACATGGAAAGAAAGAAGGCCGAGTATGTTGAAAAGATGAAGAATAAAGTTGCTGAAATTCACCGGTTAGCCGAAGAGAAAAGGGCAAATGTTAAGGCTCAGAAAAGGGAAGAATTTCTGGGAGTAGAGGAGACAGCTGAAAAGTTTCGAAGCCGTGGAGTTACACCAAGGAAATTCTTTGCATGCTTTAGTGCCTAAGTTTCTTAGGCATATGAAGGAACAAATTCTCTTTAGATTTGTTATATGTTGTTACACATTTTAATATTGCTTGCTGTGCTGTTTTTTCCTATGTACTGTTTGAAGCTGTTGTTCATTTGAAGAGGACAAACTAGCATAGAAATAAGGGAAGAAGAATTTGTCTCCCATAATTTTTAAAAATATTACCAATTTACTCTTATTATGTTATTTTAATTCTTTCTTAAAATAGGTGCTTTTTCATGTAATTATAATTAGTTTTTTGCCTTTCAAACTTTGTCTTCAAACAATTGCATTTAAACCATATATTAATCGTATATTTATTTATTTACATTTTATCAGTATTCAATCATTAGTTTTACATGATAAGAAGAAAATTTGATATAAGAGTAATTGGTTTAATTGATCTAGAAGTGAAACTTCTTAAAATTTGTGATTTTCAATCAATTTAAGTAAAAAGAAAGTGTTATTAACATTTCTTATTTAATTTATACTTATTCCCATCCTATATAGTATTACTCTTTACTACCCTATCTTCAACATTGTTTCATAATTTTAAAAGCCTTCGAATAAGTAAGTAATGGGATGTTTTCTTGAAATATTTTGCTTTAGGGGAGAAAGTTTAAGCTAATTATTTTATAGTTAAAAGATATAATGGTTATATATATAATATAAATTTTATATTAAAAGGTGATAAAGTAAAAACAACAACTTTGATTTGATCAATTTTTTGTTTTGAGTATTTTTCTACCTCAAATATCTAATTCTTTTTGTTTGTCATATTGGATGCATGTGTAGTTTGCACGGTTGCATGTGACATTTGAGTCCAATAAATGAATATTTGCTGGTCTAGATCTCTAGTTATATATTTAGTCTGCAAACTAGGTTTTTTGAAATCAAATTAGGACTTTTAACTTTTTAGATATTTTAGAACAATTCTTTTAAAGAGTAAAGAAGTTAAGATAAGGAAAATTAATTTAATTCATTGTTTTGGAAATAATTGATATTGTGAGAATAAAACTAGAAGAGATAAAATCCTAGGACAATACAATATTTGGATTTTAGTTTGTGATGTTAAAATTGAAATTTAATTGTACGATTAAGTTTGAAGATTGTAAATTCTGATGATACCATGAGAGGTATTGTTGGCAAGGATTATATGAGATGGATAATGTATTAGGTTTATGTAAACCATTTTGCTTAGTAATATATTAGTTTAGATTGAGTTATTGATGTTGCTTTAATTTAGTGAGATATTTGATATTGGAATGCTATATTGTTTAATAGATTGAATTCAATTGAATTAAAAGAAGTATATTCAAGTGCTAGATTAAAGGGAATTTGGTTTAAAATTATTTATTTTAGTTTTATTAAAAATAAAGTGTTTTAGTACCGTCAATATAGTCTTACATCACTCTGGAGTCGAAGTCAAGGGTAATTTATATACTTATTCTTTCTCCAACACAACAAAACACTTTTAAAGATAAAATTGTGACAGAGCACCGACTTTTAAAACGGATAATACTTCAGATGTGGTAATTAACTCTAGCGATAGTTGAACCTTTGAGTGAGGATGAATGAATTATAATGCTACATAAATATTTTAGAATGAAATTATGCATTTTAAGAATGTTAATTTAATAATAAATTAAAAGATGATAATTTAAGAGAAATCACTTTGTGATTCAATCTTAAAATCCCAAATAAGTGGAATTAGTTATTAGCAAGAAGGTAAATCTATGTTAATGTGATGCAAACACAGTTACTTTTAAGCATAGTGAGTTACCTATTATCCATAACAAAAGTTATATATATTTATATAAATAATGTTGAGTTGATAAGTGAGGTGAATATTATTGATTAAATAATAGTATGTACATTCATTACTTTTATTTAATTTACCTTATGAGCTATTTATAGTATCGTTTGATATATTAGTGAGAATGTTTTGATACACAAACAAATGACCATACAAAATAAAAGAAAATGGTTTAAATATTTATATTTTCATATTTTTTTAATCTTTCTTATTTTGAATGTAATATATATGAATCATTTTGTAAATATCAAGTTTGAATATATAGAATCATAAGATTGTATATCTTTAATGTTTAATTTGAGGATGTTAGACTTGAACTTTGTGTTTTATAGTTTTTTGCATTTTGATATGTCTGAATCTAGCTCTATATTTTTAAAAGGTTTACTTTGATTATTTCTAACTAAAACGTGAAATTGATTAATAGAATTAACTGACACGTCCATTAACTTTTTGAAGGTATTAGTTAAGAAAAAAAGGAAACTTTTTTTAAAGAATAAAGTATATAAATGAATGTTTTTAAAACATTAACTCTATTAATCAAAATCAGAGATTTTATGGCATTCGTGCTACTGCATTTTATGTCAGTGAAGTAAGGAAGTGCGCACCACTGCAGAGCCTTTCTAATTTTAGCAGAAAACATTTTAAACCGCAATTAACTGCCTTTAATAACCATGGGTTAATCATCAGAAGAGAAGCTGAATAAAGAGATGAAAACTATTTACAAAATATTTGAAGTACGAGGCTTTTGAAAGGACCAAGTTCAATGGTTGGCAATGTAACGGAGTTGGAATAGAACAATCATTATAGTTTCTTAAATAGTTTATAACAATTGATACATTTGATGAGTAAAGAGAGTTCAAGGTACCACTTTAGCCAAACGCAACAATAGATCATTTTTGCGCACTATATGTGAAAACGGGTCATACTTCAATAGCAATATAGATCATAACACCTTATTAAGATCAGCAATAAACACGGAATGATGAATACATCCTTAATGTGTATAAAGTAAAAAAAAAAAATTGTTAACAACGGTAGAAAGTACCAATAAGAACCTCTTATGAATGTTTTTCACTCAGCCAATTGATCGTGTTTGCTAACATGGTTCGTCGTGTGCCCTTTTGTTTTAGAAAAAACACCAGAAGATGGACTCTGGCCATCGTTACCCTTTGGCCTTAGAATCGTGTATAAGTATAGATAGAAAGAATGCCTTGAATTTGCTATGGCCATTGTTTACCTCCAACTGATTCTGTACATCCCAAACCAGAAGCAGTTTGTTAACAAATAAAAAAGCCCATACCCAACTGAACGACATAAAGACTTTCTAACCACATGTTTTATGTCAACAGATGAGCTATATGAATTCATTCACCACTCGCCACTTGTTCATCGACTCAGGAATTATTTAAATTCTGAAAAAGCTCCGGAAGATGGGCATTAGTCAGCTTGGTCCTCTTAGTGATTTCATTCTTCTTCTTCTTAGGTTTAGGCTTTGTTGAAATGCCTTCCATTTGCGCTGCACTCCTCCTCTTTGCAGTGTTAGTAGCAGGCTTCATTCCATTCTTTTGTAGATCCCTCTCTATGTCAATCATATCACGAGGCAATTCAATCCCCCGGAAAAGCTGTTTTAGGTCATCATCCACCTTCATGGGCACTTTAGGATCATTCGGGTAGGCAATGTCCTCTTGCGAGTCAAAGTTAGATAACAGCCAAACCTCCCTTGAAGCTTTCAAAGCCTAGAGAAACCAATAACTTTTATAAGGTCTTGTTCCGTGAGAAACCAATCATTTACTAAATTTTGACTCCTCACTGCCTCTAAGAAAATCACCTCACCGCTACAAACCATCCAAGTATTAGATCTTGCAAATCAAATTTTTGAAGTAGTTCCATTCTTTGAATATTTCAAAAAAAGAATACCACAAAGTTCACTCATGTACTATTATCCCAGTATCATGTAAACCTCTAAGAAGCAGAGACACAGAATGGTCTTTCAAGAAAAGAACAGAGACAAACTAAAGTACGCAAACGAAGGAGACATGGAAAGACTAAACAAATAAATTTCAATTGCAATGTTCTACAAAATGGAATACCACTCTAATAAATACTTGGTACAAAACTGAACCCCCTTCAGGTAAGACATTCAAAGTTCAGCTTTTTGCTCAAGTATCGGAGAATTCAAAATCCCATATACGAGAAAAATCAATTTCCATACCAGCCATAATGGAATAATTCAATATTGGCAACTCGAGGTTGATAGAAAGGGGTAAAATGATTTTAAAATCTCATTCATGTGCAGTTCTAGTGAATAAGCAAATTAGTCCAAAAATCAAGATCACATTTAGTTCACCCAAATTTTCTAGTTTGGCACCTACCCTTAACTGACATGAACATATTTTAAAGTTGTAAGATTCCAAAGTTTATTTAAAGTTGCAATTTTGACTTTCTATCCTTACGTTTTATATACTCACAACAAGATGGTATAAGCAAAAGTGCTAACCATATTTGAAACTCAATCTTTTTCAACTATGTCATTCATTGCTTTCAAAATAATAATATATAAATTTAAAGTAGGAAAGACAACCTCTGAATCTATAGTGGTCTCTTCAAGTTATGCTAACTTAGCACAATTTTATGTAGATTTAAGGTGTGGAAATCTCATTGTGGTGGAGTTTTTGTAAATTAGAGAAAACTTTATTTTAAATAATTTATTATTCTTATGGCATCCACAATATGAATTTGCCTAAATAGAGTTTCATTGCATGAAAAAGCAAAGCTTTCAAGTACAAACTTCAAAATAAACGAAAAAAAATGAAAAGCTATTTAGAATGTGCTTGAAAGCACAAATAAAGGGTGAAATATACACTTGGACCTGTTCCTTTCCTTGAAAGAGCTAAGACCACAGGGTAGGTATAATATAACTAGTTTTTAAACTATATTTACACTATATTAATTTGTCCATATAACAGGTAAACCTACCATCATAAAAGAACTTCACACCTCTCCTGCAAAAGCATTTGATTTTTATTCTTAACAAAATGAAATTTAAACCTAACTCATCCCTAAAACCAACTTGTAAGGTGAACTTTGCACTCACTTGTAGACTATAATTTGACTTTGTCTTTAATCAATATGGGCTTTTCAACACATTCCCTCATGGCAAGGACGTAACATCTTGAGCACGGGACTAGGGAAAGCCCGATAACAGGTGACACGATGCTCACATCTTGTTAGGATAAACTCTAAATAACTTTGATAGCATTTTAAGAAGGTGAAATTTAAGTCTAACTCAACCAAAAAAACGACTTGTAAGCTAAGATTTATACGTACTTATATACTATATTTTGATCTTTTCTCTAGTCGATGTATACTCTTCAACACTTATATCCATCCTTGATATTGCTCATAACATTTGATTATTTAAACTTCTTTCACATGTACAGTGATTAGTGATTTTAGCACAAATGATTTATCCTAAAATTCAAATATGCGTGGGAAGAAATCAAATCTGTGAGATATGAATACCTGCACAACGAGCCAAGGCAAATATGGTAGTGAAAAATATATCTATATTCAAAATCCCACCAGTGCAATTGAAAAATGAATGCCAAGAAAATTTCAAGCAAAACAATTAACTAACAAGAATAATTTACCTGCAAGTCTTCCATCACAGTTGGGTAAGAATCTTTTAGGTCAACAACAGCAATGCCCTCTGGAAACTTACGTACCAGGAAAAGCAGCTGACTTTTGTCCCTAACATCATGCTTGGACTGCAGAGAAAAAGCAATGCCAAGTATCACAAACCAAACTACGGACCTAAAACTGAAACATGAAAGGTACAGTACATATACACGTTGATAAAAGTTACCTTGTAAGAGAATTTTTCCCCATCATATTTTATTTTTGGGTTTTTCCTCATACTCTCAAAAACATCTTTATTAGCTCTCATGTCCACGTAACACGCTTCATTTATTTGCTCCATCGTTAAAGCCTTTCGGGTCTGTAAAGCAAACATAAGCACAAACACTGAGCATCAATGACACTCACTAACCACAATTTAGAATGATCATCAGACACAAAGTAACTTACAGAAGGCTAAAAGAAAAGCATACTATGCACCATGCATTTCCCAATAATCAACAACGTAATATTAAAAATAGCCAAAATGAATTCAATTTTTCAATAAAATATTATCATTAATTCACTTTCATTGTGATTTGCAATGTACTCTTAGTGTGAATTCTGATAAAGGCTTTCTATTTTGAATTTCTTAACTGTCTTTAGGACACTGGTAAAGATCCTTAAAATTAAACATTTTTTTAGAGACCACAAACGTCTTTCACGATAAACAATTTTATTAAAGTAAATTAGGACAATTATGTGTACTGAGTATAACCCAGTTGCATACTTAACACTGCTGATTAAGCATATTTTATAGACCACGGGTATTTTTCACTTTTCACGAGAGTCAATCCTGTTTGAGTTCGGATCACTATAAAGTATAACGAAACTGCATATTCGACACTGGTCATTGTGCATTTTTTAGAGAGCACAAGACGGGAGACGACAATACTGAGTCCGTTAGGATCATTGTGGGTTCTAAGAACATTCTTTTAGAAATCACAAGTATCTTACATGAAAGACAAAACTACTTGAATCGGTCAGGATCATCAAGGGTTCTATGTTTCAGCTGTATATTCAACACTGCTGATCAAGCATCTTTATTTAGAAATCACAAAAATCTTTCCCGAGAGACAATCCAACTTGGCTAATACAACCATGGGTGCTACGTACAACTTAGCTGTATATTTGCCACTACCTATTAAGCTAGAACAACTTTATACCAATTGATCCATTCGGTCTTTACTAAACATGAATAAACCACAACACAGATTTTTTAATCATATAGAAAAGATGGAATTGAAGAATTATATATACCTCAAAAAGGAGATCAATAACACGCTTCATCTGAGCCCCTACGGGGGCTTTGCGTATGCTATTAACATGTTGAAGTCTTTCCGTGTCGGTAGAGAATTTGACAGCACCTGGAGTTCTTCCATTGTTTGAAGCAGAGGAATTCTTCTCTGGCTGCCTTTTAAACCTATTTGCCTTCTCCTGAAACGCCATCTGACAAAAAAAAATTGTAGTAATGGCAGAACAAGGTTTTACTCTCGGATTTGCAAATCGATCAACACCACTCTGAGATTTTTTATTATCTACTTTTCTTTGTCTATAATTTGGGGAAAATGCTTAATCAATATATGTTATTGTTCGTGGATCGAAATTGGAAAGGGAATCGAACAGGTGGTGAATGAATTTTGAAAAAGGTAGAGTAAGAGAAGATTGAAAGATATCGCAGGGAATTGGATTGTAAGGTGAAGAGGAGAAGATTGACAGGTTTTTCTCCTGCAGAAATTGAATCAACGCGGACATAGGAAGGTTCTCTTATAATACTACTCCATTATTTCGGCGCGTGCCAACCTCTTGTTCTATTTAACTAGGTTAAATCCCTATATTTTATTACGTAGACAAAAAAAATATTTATACACTTTTGATTTTATCTATAATTTTGTGAATATACAATTTTTATTTATATCAAATTTTAATTGTACATTTTATTTTATCTTCTAATGTTGAAATATTTTATAATATATAATTATATGTAATTTTTTTTAAACCAATTTAATAAGATTGTGTTATTGTACAATTTCTAATGTTATATAGAGTTTATATCAAATTTTAGTTGTATATTTTATTTTAATGTTCATTGTATAAATATTTTATAATATATAATTAAATGAAAATTTTATTTTATAAATCGTTTAATAAAGTTGTATTATAGTGTACTTTGTAATATGTTATTTAAAGTTTACTCTAAATATTTTATAATATATAATTAAATGCAAATCTTATCTTATAAGTCGGTTTAATAAGATTGTGTTATAGTTCACTTTTTAATATGTTATTTAGAGTTGATCCTAGCGAGTGTTTGTATTTGTGTTGCAGATCCCACATAAATTAAAACATTTTATAATATATAAATGAGTGTAAAATTTATCCTATAAAAAAATCATTATAAAATTAAATTATATTTAAAGTTTACTTCTTAATATTTATTTCTTTTAAAATAAAATAATTTTTATTGGTTAATAATATACCATCCGACTACAATAACATAAAAAAGCATTAAAGCTTATATTATTAGTATTTTTTTAAAGAAATCAATGAGATGTTAGGTGATTTAAAATAACAATTTAGAAAAATATAAAACCTTGTGTGCAACTGAATTTTTCCAAGAACCTAAATTGTATATTCGTAGAACTATAAGAACCAAAAGTAAATTTTTAAAAAAAATGAAAAGTAAGTGCCGGTGTTATTCTTGTACTCTTTTAAATTTTATTTTTTTTACTTTCTTTATTATTACTAGCGGAAACACAACATTTTTTATTTTTAATTTTTAGTATTATATATATATATATATTTAAATATAAATTTATGTGTATTTGTATGGACGAGATATATGTTATTGGGTTTCAATATATTTGAGGAAGAAAAGAGATAAAATAAGAGAGAAAAAATGAAAAAACTGCTATACATTTAAAACTGCTTATGATAACTGTTTTAGGTAGGAGAATCAATTCCTCTACTCTCCTGTCTGTTAAATGATCACAAATAAAATAAAATTTTAAAATTAAAAAACTGCTTATTTAATAAAGAAGAATATCAGTTTAAAAGAGTAAAGTAACTAATCTCTTCCCTACGTGAGTTAGGTGACAACAAAATAAAACTTATGTACCAATCTCTCCACTCTCCTGCAGTTAGGTGACAACAAAATAAAATTAACGTATCAATCTCTTCACTCTCTTGTCAGTTAAGTGAGAACAAATAAAATAAAATTTTAAAATTAAAAAATTACTTTATTAACTTCTAAAATTATTAAATGTTTAAATAATCAAAATAAATTAATAAAACAAAATATTAAACAATAATAAAATAGAAAAACAATTTAAAGTTGTTAAAGTGAGAAATCCCTACCTTTATATATAGGTAATGATTTAACCTATTTAACTAGGTTAAATCCCTATATTTTATTACTTAGACAAAAAATATTTATACACTTTTTATTTGATCTTATAATGTGTGAATATACAATTTTTATTTATATCAAAATTTAATTGTACATTTTATTTTATCTTTTAATGTTGAAGATCTCATTGTAAAAATATTTTATAATATATAATTATATGTAAATCTCATCTTATAAATCGGTTTAATAAATTTGTGTTATAGTGTAATTTTTAATGTTATTTAGAGTTTATATTAAATTTTAATTGTATATTTTATCTTCTAATGTTGAAGATCTCATTGTATAAATATTTTTTAGTATATAACTAGATGAAAATTGTATCTTTTAAGCCGATTTAATAAGGTTGTATTATAGTCTACTTTGTAATATGTTATTTAGAGTTTACCCTAGCAAGTGTATCATGTAAATATTTTATAGTATGTAATTAAATGCAAATCTTATCTTATACGTCAGTTTAATAAAGTTGTGTTATAGTCAACTTCTTAATGTGTTATTTAGAGTTTATCCTATTGAATGTTTGTGTTTAACTATTATTACATCATTATCATATCATTCTTAAATATATAGTATCACACATAAATTAGAGGTTTCGGTTGGAGACCCCACAAAAATAGAAATATTTCATAATACATAGATGAGTGTAAACCTTATCCAATAAAAATCTTATCCAATAAAAAATTATTATAAAATTAAATATACTTAAATTCACTTCTTAATATAAAATTAATATAAAAGAAGTACACTCTTTACTAAATTTGACGAACCACTAAAAACACTTGATTTCTCTAGTAATAATGTACAGTTCCTCGGTTTAAAACAGTAAAATTAATATACAGTTCAAAGAGCACCTTTACACCAGTTGGATGAAACAGTTATCATTCACTTTTGTTTTAAGAAATATTTAAATAACGATTATTAATTTGACAAAAAGACAGAAAATAACATTTTTTACAGTAGGAGTGAGACTAGGTATCCAGAGTCACTGTAGATAGATATATCTGTATTTTTTTTGGTATCGTCTTTTTATCGTATAAATTAGTTAAACGAGGACAATCCTTCTCGATCCCGAATTCCCAATCACTCAGCTCTGAAGTCTGAAGGTACTGAAAGTGGAGTTGTTCACGGTCTCAGCGTTGGAGCAGTCTCGGATCCAGAATCGATGGCTTAGGGTAATTGATTACTCGCTTCCAGCAAGAAGATTTAGGATTTTTATATCGCATTATATTTTTTCTCTGATTTTACTTTAACATGTTTATTCGAGCCATAATGAAAATCTTCTTTTACTCGCCATTCTACTCTGTTAATCGCCATAATAGAGAGTCTAACCGAGAAACGAAAAATTGTCGTGTGTTGGTTACGTCGTCTTAGGTTCAAACGTAGTATCCTAAAGCTGAGAGGCTAGAGTCGTCTTCAGTTATCTTTATTTTGTGCGGAATCTGTAATTTACTCATACGATCATGGTTGGATGCATCTTACATGCCGTAAATTGTTGTGAATATGCAATACTAGGTACATAATATATATATACACACATGTGTGTGTGTAGAGAGAGAGAGAGAGGTTAAGTACAATCACAGCAGAAACTGCTTATTCACTTAGTAAACTGTAATATTTTAGTTTATGGCTATTTTGTGTACACGCCCTGTAATAATGTATAGAGATAAATTTCAAGAGATGGACAAATATTTAGCTGTACTATTGTAATTGTTGTGTCTGGTTCTGTTCTATATTTCGTTTCTCATTGACTTCAATTGTGGCCATTCATAACTAGTGTAATTTTTTCAACTAATCTTGAATTTGGTGGGGAATCTGTTTTAAAATTTTCTCTCTTATTGTATGTGAAATTACTATTTGACTACAATAGTAGAAGACAATGATATTGACATATTAAGGTATTTATTTGTTTCATAATCTAGTGAATGTCTCATGTTTAGATGCCACTTGATTGTGTATTATCCAATTTTCCTTCTCTGGTGCTTTTTAATTACATGACTGTATTTTGTCTCAGGAAAGCAATCCTGGATGGTAACTACTATCTTGGAGGTCAAGTCACAGCTTCTAATATGTGCGCTGATAGTGTGTCCTCCTTGATTCAATGAATCAAATTAGAATGATCTTTTTTGGTTTTGCCAAATTGAGGGAATTACTTGTTAAAAGGAAAACTTTTTGGGCTTTGTCTGATGACACAAATTTGAAACTAGGCTGAAAAGTTCTCTTAAATAACATCGTTTCTGAGAATGGGTAAAGCCCAAGATAAAATGGCTGAAGCAACCAATAGACAGATTATCAATAGCACAAAATGCAAGGTAAGTGCAAAATTTTATAGAATTTATATTTTGTTTTCAGGATGTTGTTTTCCACATTTTAGCTAAACTCTTATCACTCACCACTTTGCTGATGTTTGATAATTTCAGACTGCAGAGAAATCAAATGAACATCCTGAATGGTTACCTGATGGTTGGATTGTGGAATCCAAAACTCGAAAAAGTGGTGCAAATATGGGATGTGGGTATAAGGTGGTAACCGAATCTCTTTAAGTATGATGCAAATATTACTGTTACACACCTTGACAACTTTGATTAGGACATCTTCTGTCATTTTTGTATGTATTTTCTATTCTTATAGGCTGCAGTAAGTTCTTGTTCTTCCATTTAAGGCCAGTTGCGGTTAGTTAGTAGATAGCATTGCTAGCAACACACAATTGCCAGCTTAAATCTATAACGTGCACAACTCCTTAGATCCAAATGTGCAACATGGATAAAGATTTCTGTTGAAGCATCTGTAGTGGAAAGTTTTCCTTGAAAATGTGAATCAAGAATTAGCTGGAAGCCCAAGAGATCTTTAGCTGCTCAATGCTTGGGTTGTTATTAGCAGGATTATCACAGGATCAACCAGAAATATATAGAATATGTGCTGATTCTTACTTGCAATTGTGTCTATTAGTATGTAGGACAAATGCAGTTTTTGTTCTCCTGATCTGCCTGGCTAGTGATGAGCATTGGTTTGAGCTGGTTTTTGGGACATACATTTCAATGCCGTATTCAAAATATTTATAATGGTTATACTCATTGGTAAAACTGTAAATACTACACTCTTCAATTAATGTGAACATATGATTATGTACCTCTTGATATTGTAATCTCTTGCTCTGTTTTGGAGTATTATTATTTGACGTATTAATTGCATAACAGCAATGTGGGTTTATCCTTTGTCTTGTATGTCCACTCTCCTCTATTAATTACTTTTAAAATGGTAAAGTAAATTTTTTAGTAATATATGCAGGTGAGCCTGTTGTGCATTTGCTGGTTGCCATTAATGATACATCTCATCATCATGCTGTAAATCTGTGTTTCTTTTTGCAGTGTTACATTGATCCAACTGGATGCAAATTCTACTCCAAACCTGAGGTGTTACGATATCTTGAGACTGTAAACAGCAACAGTCACAGTTCCAAGAAGGAAAAGATGCGCAAAAGCAATGTTTGTATCTCTCTGTCTCTCATCTCTATTTTTCTTTTAATTCTTGTTTACTTTATAATCAAAACTACTGTTTTTATTTTATCTTGTTATCGTCTATTAAACTGTTGTGGTACATGCACAATTGGTTATTCGCATAATAGGAATTTTGTGATGAATGAAGTTGTAGTGTCATGAGAATTAAAGATAATTAATTCAGGAGTTCTGTTTACTCTATCTTTGTGATTAAAAGACCAAGCTGTAACTTTAACTTGAAGATACAACCTTAATAAACAAAGTGTATTTGCTCAGCTGTGAAATGATGATGCAGTCTGTAATAAAAGATTCACTGGAGATGGAATACCTGCATTAAGTTCTACTTAAGTGTCTTGTTCACTCTTTTTGTGTGTCTTGTTGCTCTGTTTGGATTGAGCTTCTTTCACTGATATTTTTGTTAAGATGTCTTTCGTCATAGTTTACTTTCTGGACTTTCGTATATACTTATTACTTGTATCTATCTATTTTGGTAGTCTGTCATTGGTGTCATCAATGCCTTAGTACTATCACTATCATCCTGGGTATTTTGGAACATGGCTATAACTAATTATCGTGTGTACTATAGCTGAAATTGTTAATCAAGGGCTTCTTTAAATTCTCTTGTTGATTTCATGGATCTTGTTCATTGCTAGGTCTAATGTTTATGACATAATTGGAATATTACAGTATTACTTGTTGAACCATCAATCATCTATAAAAAAGTTACTCATTGTTGTATTTCCGTTCAGCCTATAGACGTT
>Ga0123342_1003940_pt1 | contig 23271 bp, 11 predicted proteins | sample Turbeawhitnodule_FD_89960 | JGI IMG/M metagenome (GOLD analysis project Ga0123342, IMG submission 89960) | Root nodule microbial communities of legume samples collected from Mexico - Turtle bean Mexico white nodule | ecosystem: Host-associated > Plants > Roots > Nodule | place: Mexico: Nepantla... | reverse complement strand
CTCTTTACGCTTGCGAGTTATAGAGCTTACTGTGAGAGAGAATTTGCACGGTTCCTGTTCTCTTAGTATTTGGTGATTCGGTCACTGACTTGGGCGTTGGAGTGCGATCGGCCGCAGCGGCGCTGTTCTGTTCCTTTGCAGGTTCTTGAGGTGGATCTCGAAGAAGAACGGAGGTTTGAAGCGGTGCGCACGTCGATCCTTTGACGAGGCAGTTTCCAGCGTTCCGGTCAACAGGCAGGATCAATAGTGATGCCTAACATGAGAGCTTTAAAAAAAATATATAAGTAAAGAAAATGAGTATAAGCATAACTTTTTAAATTGGTTAAGTAAATACAATGGATCACTAGTTTTTTAATTATTTTTAACACATTAGACTAGATCATCACAAAATAAGCAACACAAAAATAATATATCACATATTGATACTAGTTCACCTGTTATGTCAATTTTTTCTTAAGACAACTACTTAAGATATTCTACGATAACACATATTTTGATCTTTTTATTTGGATTTGTTAAAATCATATTGTGGCTTTAAATAGCCTGAATTTTGTTGATTAAGATATTCTACGATAACACACTTCATTTACGTGTGCAGTTTGAAAGCGCTTTGTTTCTATTGTGTGCTAGAAGAGTGTTGCTTTTAATAATCACATCACAAATATTGTTTCTTCAGTTTGGTGCAATTGGGTATTATTGCTCTCTAAACATGTATGTGGTTCAAATTCTAGATAATAAGTGTGCATGGTAAGACTTGATCATTCTCATAACACTTTGGTCTTTCCTCTTTACCAAAGTCATGCTCTGTGTATAGGTTTTGTGACGTGGTCTATGTGAATTTATTTGCATGAATGTTATGTTGGAAATTGTAAACCATTTCTTATGAAGCTATAACAGAAAATGAAATGGTTAAAATTATGACATATTATTCGTCTTCTTTATTCTTCATTATCATTTTTCTTTTTACTTAGCATGAGAATTTGAAGTAATTATGAATGTCACAACAACACTAGGAAGGACATTGGATTTAGAAGTAGAAAATAAACATTACATTGACAATTAGATGTTGAAGTATGCAAAATCAAGGGTTGAATTGTTTAGGAATCATTTTATCCAATGACTAGCTTTTTTAAACATGTTTTCCATATGACAATTTTTAAATTTTGTATAAACTTGAACATATTAACTTAAAATTTATAGTTATTTATGTACTAGATTGTTATATTTTATTTTGAAAATACCTGCTTGAGAATTATGCTTATTGTGCATGGTATGTTATACAAGAAAATGAATATATCACAATTTTTTAAAAAAAATACATTTTTTTTATCTAGGTTATTGTTAAACTTATTATAAAAAGTATTATTTTCTTTAATTGATTTGTATTTAAACATCATAAAAAGTAACACATTTTATGACAGTTAAAATATTATCTAAATGACATATTTTATAATGGTTAAAACATTATCTATCATAGAAAATTATAATTTTTTTTTACACGTATTAACCGTCATAAAATGTTACTTTCTATGATGATTAAAGGCAAATCAGTCATAGAAAGTGAATTTTCTATTACAGATCTTTTAAGTCTATCATAATACTTTTTATGACGATTGTACACTGTCATAAAAAATACATACTTTTTATGTTATATGTATCTATGACGATTTTAAAATCGATATAAAAATATATATTTTAACATCATAAATTTTTGTTGTTGCATTAGTATATATTTAATTGCTTCTTTAAACCTCTTGTACACATAACTAATATGGTTTAATAAGTATTAATTCTCTCCCACTAAATTACCATTCATTTCATATATTTTATTAATAACAATAATTTATTAATCATACCTTAATTAATAATAAAAAAAAGTTCTTAAAAGTGAATTGTATTCATTATAAGTCGTCTATTTCATTTAAACTTTCTTCAGTTAACATTATAAAATAATAAAGGAATCCCACATATTACGTCATGTGCTTTTCTACTTTTAATAAATTAAGTTGGAAATGTCATTTCTTCTAAATCTTATATATAATAAATAATTTAATTTTTTTGAATAATCAAATTAACATATAGTTGATTATAAGCAAGTAGATGTTTGTAGTTTAGAACTTTTAAAATATCTATATAAAAATAAATAAATATTTAATCATGTTTTTTCTTACTTCATATGAATCATATGAATGTGGAATACTCACAACATTCTTATTATTTTGTATTATATGTCTAGTTTAATAAAAAAACTTCATATGAATGTGAATACTCACAACATTCTTATTATTATGTACTATATATAAGTTAACATTTATAAAACAACAATCTTAAATAAGATAAAATGCATTTATAAAAGGAAGGTTTTAATATAAGTTATGATTATTGTCAACTTTCATAATAATTATTAATTTTTTTAAAATAATAATTTATATTTCTAATTATTAGAAAAAAATCATATTTTTATATTTAAGTAATTTTAAAATCACTTGTATTCAAGAATATTATGAGTAACCAAAGACATCTATGATTTCATAATTGTTATATTCAAGAATTTTAAACTTTTTTTACTTTATTTTACTGAGAGAAGTAGTCTTATAATCACATGTTTTTGTATGGAAGATGTTGTTCTGCTAACTTAATGATAAATAAGGTTTGAAATAGATTAATAATGAATTAATAAGATAAAATATATTTATAAAATAAAGATTTTAATATATTGTATACGTAGATATAGTTAAAAATATAATATGAGAATGACATATTTTAAGAAATCGGAATTTTTGTGAATATTGTTGACTTCTATAATAATTATTAGTTTCTTTAAAATAATAACTTATATTTGTAATTATTATAATTATAAAAAAAATGTTATATTTTTATATTTAAGATAGATATTCTCCATGTTAAAAACAGGTGTAATGTTTAAAATTTAAGTTTGATATATATTGGGGTGTACTACAAAAAATATAGTTGATCATCTAGAATTAATCACGTTATTTTAATAATATATGTAAATACTTATCATATTAAAAAGTATGATAGTATTCCAAATTTAAATTTTTTTTTTTTACATCTTGTAATTGAAAAATGAGAACAAATAAAAAATAAAAATGTTATGCCAATATAATATAAAGAACTAACCTAAACTATATAATGTTAAACAATGTATAAAACACTAACAAATGTTCATTACATGAACAACAACTGCATGTTTATAAACCTATTAGGTATCTATCTTAACTACTTAAAAAAAATACTATAGAAATCTTAGACACAACAAGTCTTTCCAAACTACAAATTTGATATTTATTTAAAATCTACACTGTTTTAATTATAAGAACAAAAACATCAAAAATTCATATATATGTTAATAATTTCATGTGTTATATTATTATCAATTTAGTAGATTTTAAAACACAATACACAATATACATACTTATAAATGAGTGATAATAAAAAAATTTCAAACAGTGAAGGGTTGTATTGGTGGACCGTTTGAGCCTGCAGCGGTGGATGGTGGGGTGCTGCAGGGGCTAGAGCAGGTTCTTGGTTTAATCAATGTAAAATTTGTCTTTATTTATAAAAGTGTCATCTATTATTTGTTTGTTAACTTTTAGTCAACTTTAAATTATGACGTCAATAAATATTTTTTAATTAGTTACATGTTATAAGATTAAAAAGTAAGTTTTTATTATTATATAAGATTCCATTAAAAAAAAATAATTTGTTTTGAAACATCAATCAAATATGATATTAATAAGTATGTAGTCTTCCATTAAAATAAAAGTCACAACAACATGATCTTAAAAATGATTCTCACAAAAATAAATTAAAATTTATATCATAATTCTTATAATTATTTTTCTAGTATACTTTTAAATTATTTTGTATTTAAAGTGAGAAATTTGTAGAAAAAATAAGATTGTTATAATAAATTTATTTTAAAAGTGATAAAGTTATTGTTGTTAATAATATAATGATAAAGTCATAAGAAAACGAAAAAAAAATCATAATGTTATTATTATTATTATTATTATTTAAAAATTATTTTATTGGAAGAATTGGTATGTAGCTAACCTATATAAGAGAATAATTCTTAGCAAATAATTATTTTTCCATCTAACTTAACAGTAAAAATGATAATTCATTATAGTGTATATTTTAAATAACTAAAATCAATATATCATTATGATAAAATTATTTAATACGTATATAAAAAAACTTAAAGAATAAAAAAATTAATACAATTTTCAAACAAATATTAATAGAATAAATAAACACATAGAAAAAGGTGGTTAGATAATTACTTAAAGGGGTGAATTAGTAGAAAGTTAGAGTTTAAAATTAACTGCCTAAAAATGGTAAAAAAAAATACATGTACACATTAAAAGATAAATTGAATAGTGAGTTCGATAAACTTTGAAAACTTTATACAAATCTAATTCAAAAGGTTTTTGCGGATATAAAAGGACTAAAAGCTTCTAATAGAAAAAAAAGGCGTTTAATAACAACTTTGTAAAAACAAATTTTAAGGTCTAAATATAAGCATCTTTAAGTTGGTGCTTTAAGTTGGTGAATGATAAGAACATTCAATATATGGCTAGTCTTAGAGGTTATATCACTCCTTCTCACATCTTATATGCGGATGACATCTTTGTTTTCTGTAGGACAAATAATAAGTCTCTTAGAAATTTGAATATCTTACTTAAAATATATGGTGAGTTTTCTGGTCAATAGGTTAATAATTCTAAAAGTAGTTTTGTAAGCAAAGTTCAACGGTTTCTTTCTTGGAGTCATGGGACTTTACCTTTTAGTTATTTAGGGGTGACTCTTTTTTGTTGGTACTCCAAAGTGTCAAATTCTTCCACCTTTAGCTCATAAAGTCAAATTGAAGTTAGCATCTTGGAAAGGAAAATCTCTTAGCATGATGGATCAGTTGGTTAATATGGTGATTACTGGTTTTCTAACTTATTTTAATATATATAAATGGTTGATTTCTATTCTTAAGCAAGTTGAGTAGTGAAGTAAAAATTTTATTTGGACTGGTGATATTATGAAAAATAGCATAGCTACAGTTAATTGGGCTAAGATTTGTTCTCTTATTAAGAATGGAGGATTGATCATGAAAATAATGTATATCTTCTTAAGCTTACTTGAAATTTTGCTTATAGTAATAAACATGGATCTTTTCTCTTGAAAATAGAGTTCTTAAATCAAAGTACCAATATAGAATAGTTTATAGATCCTCCTCTATTTGTCCTAGGATTAAACAATTTTATGACACTATTCTTGAACATACTTCTTGAAATGTTGGTAGATGTACTTTTATTAATTTTTGGAATGATAAATGATGTTCTACTCTTTCTTTTTCAATCATTATAGGGTACCTGATGGTTATAGAATCTCGAATACAGTTTCTCAATTATATACTGATAGTGCTTGGAGTATTCCCTTGACAGATGCATCATTCTTTTGAACATATCATGATTAGGAAGGAACAATATATTCCTAATTGGATTCTGGAAGATTATAGACATCTCACTCTTAAGCCAGACTATTTTCTTCTACCACCTAATTAACATTTACCCTTCAATTTTTTTTATTTACTTTCCAAGGTTTCATAATACTATATAGGTATAATTTCATATTAATACCATATAATTATATTAATATAAAAAATACATATTACTTACTAAATCATTATGTAATGTGTTTTTCTACCTTTAATAAATTACAAACCTAACCATTTTGAAAATGCCATTTTTTCTAAATCTTATATATATTAAATAATTTAATTGTGTTGAATATTAAAATTAACATATAGTTTATTATAAATAAGTAGATATTTGTAGTTTAGAACTTTTAAAATATCTATATAAAAATAAATAAATATTTAATCATGTTTTTTCTTACTTCATATGAATCATATGAATACTCACAATATGTCTAAGTTAATAAAAAACTTCATATGAATGATATGAATGTGGAATACTCACAACATTCTTATTATTATGTACTATATCTCTAAGTTAATCAAAATCTGTATATGTCTAATTAGTTAATCAAAATGTTTAGTTTTAGTAAGGTATAAGATAGCAGAAAGAGATTTTATAAGATAGCATTTTATCAATTATGAATATTAATAAGATAAAATACATTTATAAAATAAAGGTTTTAATATATTATATATAGATACAGTTAAACAAAATAAAATGATAAAGACACTTATCTTTAAATATTTTTATATTTAAGGTAATTTTAAAATAACGTGTAATAAAAAATGTTTACCATTATTCCAAGAGAGTGGTGGATAAGATTATAAGTTTAAAATTTATGTTTATAAGTTGTGTATGGGTAAAACATCATTGTTAATTATTTAAAATAAATCAGGCAAAATTAAAAAGTTTTTTTTTTTACAAATACTTAAAAAAAGATAGGAGAAATGAAGAGGAGGATTAGAGATCGTAGTGATGAGAGTTTGAGCATGGTAGTGATTCTCGGTTTAATGAATGTAAAAATTTGTCTTTTATTTATATTTATAGAATATTTATATTTATAGAAGTGTCATATATATTTGTTGGGTAACTTTTAGTCAACTTTAAATTATGACGTAAATAATTTATTTTTTTCAATTAGTTACATATTATAAAATTAAATTTTTTTTATTATATAAATTCAATTATAAAAAATAATTTGTTTTGAAACCTCAATAAAATAATATAATAACAAGTATGTAGTCTTTCATTAAAAAAAAAGTCACAACAAGATTGAGCTTAGAATTCTCACAAAAATAAATTAAAAATTATATTATAATTCTTACAATTATTTTTTCTAGCATTCTTTTAAATTATTTTTTATTTAAAGTGAGAAATTTAAAGAAAGAATAAGATTCTTCTAATAAATAAAGTTATGTTAAAAGGTGATAAATTTATTGTTGTTAATAATATAACAATAAAGTCAAGAAAACTCATAAATTTTATTATTACTATTATTATTTATAAATTATTTTATGGGAAAATTTTGTACGTAGCTAATATATAAAAGAATAATTGTTGGTAAATAATTATTTTTCCATCTAAAATAGGAATAAAAATATAATTCATTATAGTATATATTTTAAATAACTAAAATCATGATATCATTATGATAAAAGTAGTTAATACAATTTTAAGTAGATATAAACCTAAAGAATAAAACAAAATTAATACAATAAATAAACGCATAGAAAAAGGTGGTTAAATAATTACTTATAGGAGTGAATTGGTAGAAAGTTAGACTTTAAAATTAACTACCTGAAAATTGTAAAAAAAAAAAAATACATGTACACAGTAAAAAAAAATTGAATTGGGTTAGATAAATTTGAAAAGTTTATACAAATCTAATTCAAAAGCTTTTACGGATATAAGGATATAAGATGACTAAAACACTTATAATAGAAAAAAAAGGTGTGTAAAGTACTTTCATATAACAACTTTGTAAAAACAAATTTTAAGGAAATGTGCTATGTCAACCTCTTCCTTAACACAACTGTTTAAGACATTCTACCATGATACATATTTATAGCTTTATTTTACATTTAAAACACTTCTAAAATGATTTATTTTTAGTTTTAAAATAATTTTCTTTTAGTTGTAATAAATTAGACTCAATGTTTATATTTGTTTTAATTTTATATTTTTAGTTAATTGATTCATTTACTATTTTAATCGTATTTTTAAAAAAATATTTTTTTTAGCTTATTTTATTTGAACTGAATTATACATTTTTAGATCTTTAAAATAACATATGGTTTAGAGTCTTTTGTTATTTTCTATCACTTTTTAAAGTTGAGGGAGATTTGCTGAATTTGTGTATGTGGATTCAATTTTCCTTGTGATTAACTTAAACTTTTGTAATTCAACTTATATACCTAATTAGAATATATATTTGCTTTGTTCTTAAGTTTCAAAAATTGTCTCTTCCTTTCATTTTCTTTAAAAATTTTATTTGTCTCTTCTCTTCTTCTCTTCTTCTCTTCTTTGTGTTTTTTATTTCTTCATCAATTGAGAACTAATTATTGAAAATCAATTCAAGGAATCATGATGAAACAATCCAAATTAATTTTTGTACCAATTGTTTAATGCTCTAAATTTGTTTTTCTTTCCTAGGTTACAAATACAAATTCTATCCAAGTATATTCTACTTTATTTATAGAGACCATGCTTCTGTCTTTATTAGTGTGTATGATGGTTTTGGATGGTCCGTCATAAAAAAAAAGAGTTGTATATATCTTGAATAGAATATGTGAATTGACATATCACCTTCTTGAATTTATTTTCAATTTTATTGCTTTCTAGTTCTATTGTGTTTTATTTTTGATGTGTTTTACATAAAAAAAACCTTCAAAACTGTATGAGAAGAATATTTAGATTGAATATAATCAATATGTGTTCTCTTATAATCGACTTAGGTTATATTCTATATTACAATTTTTTTAAAGAAAAACATAGTAACTTCGATTTCAAAATGACATTGAACATCATTCCACTAATCAAATAAATGATTACACAAGTAGACTATAATCATTTCTTAGATGATATGTTTAGGATTTAAAGGGTTTACAACACATATATTAGTATTATGGATAATTATATATATTAAAGAACTAAAAATTGTTAAAGAAAATAGAAGCCAAAATTAGTTTGTTAAAAATATAAAGAATAAAATTGTAATCAACCAAAAAATATTTTATAATTTTAATTCATATATTATAATATTTATACTCTTTTTTTTACCTTGTAAATAATAAAAAAACATAATAAATATCTTACTTATTACCCGTGGCAGTGGAGAGAGTTGTCAGGTTCTATGCTTGAGGTGCTAACTCACTGCGACAAACAAACCATAATCGATAACAATGGAACCCTTCTCTTTCTGCACCTCACACTTCTCCATACCCACTAACACCACCATTTTCTCCGCCACACACCACCCTCCCTCCGCCACCGTCACCACCACCGTCTCCTTCTCTCTCAAACCTCCCTCAGACTCCGCCACCCCTCGCCGCCCCTCCAAACCCCTCAAAACCACTCCAACCTCAAACCCCCTCGCCAACAAGCTATGGCTCACAAGCAAACTCTCCCCTCCCCCTCCTCCGCCACCGCCGCCCGTAGATGAAACCGGAACCATCGCGGAAGATAGCGGCGGCGACGAAGGCTCCAATTCCGATTCCTCAACCGATTTTCGACAGCCGGGAAAGATCTTCGTGGGGAACCTTCCGGCGTGGGTGAAGAAGCCCCTGGTGGCGGAGTTCTTCCGGCAGTTCGGGGCGATACGGAGCGTCATTGTGATCAAGGGGCACCACGAGATGGAGCGGAACGCGGGGTTCGCGTTCGTTATATACGACGGCGAGGACGAGGTGGCGGACAAGGCGGCAATGCGAGCGGTGGAGTTTGACGGCGTAGAGTTTCACGGGAGAGTGCTAACGGTGAAGCTGGACGACGGTAAGAGGATGAGGGAGAAGATTCAGGAGCGGGCGCGGTGGTTGGAAGGGAATGGCAACAAGGGAGAGCATCCATCCTCGTGGCATGAGGAGAGGGACGGATCGAGGAAGGGGTTCCAGAAGGTTCTAGAAACCCAGCCCGAGAATTGGCAGGCCGTTGTGACAGCCTTCGAGAAAATTAAGAAGGTTTATCATCTTCTTTTTTATGTATATATATAAACTTTCTTATATAAGTAGTTCCTAAAGAGGTCTGTTTCAAGTTATGCTGTTGCATTATGACAAATTGCACTCTCAAGATTATTACATATGTCTAAAAATGTGTTTGGTTAGCATTTAAGAATTCTAGGAATACATTTTGAATTTTAAAATACTTAAAAAAGGAAAAGGAAAAAAAATAGGTGTTATACTTGGGTTAGTTGATATAACTTCTTACATTTCCATGTAAATATAACTTTCCTATCCTTTTAGTATAGGAATTCATAGAATGTAGATTTAGACCTACCTAACTGTGAGGTTAGAGCTGTCCCTTACTTATGTTCTCTTCCACTAGGTTTTAATTTCATCTTACAATGCATTTAGAGTTAATCTTACAAAATTGGCTTAGAAGATGAAGGTTGTCCTGTATATTGTGTAACAGGCTTTTTTGACTGGAAAAAAATGTGTGAAGGCATGAGAATGCAAATATTCTGCAAATTAAAGATATCCAAAAATCATTTTTGGTAATCTTCTAACTACCATGGGATAAATATTCTCCTTTATCACATTCCAAGGAATATCCATCAATCTAGTCACCTCCCCCATACTCAACCACAATATCATAAATACATAAGACTTACCAGAGATAATCCTTTCAAATATATAAGCAATGAATTAGACAGGACTTTGAGGCACATTACAATAAAAATACAAGAAAGTGTATATTTTACTAGCCTCCAAGTTCTAATTTGAAGAGGTGCTTTATAATACACAAGAGAGAGTAATACTTTAGGGATGGTTTATTCATTGGTTAATTGTGTAGTTTTTTGAGTAAAGTAGAGAAGTAGTTACTTGCTGAGGACACTTCTGATTGTACAACTATTTCACTTTTGTTTCAATAACATCTTAAAAGTAGAACTTGTTATGATTTCTAATTCCTTGGCATTACAAGGACAAGGCATAAAAGTTAAATTGGTTGATTTTTAAGGTGTTACACTGACTGACATTTTGACATTACATGAACCTTTAGGTAGCAGTGAAAACAGTAAACGAAAGTAGAAAATCATGAAGAGTTGTTCGGTGTTACTATACATGCTTCTCGAAGTAGGAAATAAAGTAAAAACAGAATGTTTTCTGAAACCAAACTTCCCACAATTGCAATTTGTAAGGTTCATCCATGAATTATGTGTCCTGTGTACCTAAATAATAACACAAGTGACATATTGGTAAAAGTTATATCAAAACAAGGGGGCTTGAATATGATGGTTTAGAAATTAAAGAGAAAAATTTATATTAGACTCATATCATCAATGAATATGTAAGGAATTAAAGTTGCCATTTTGAAGACACAAGCATTTTTTTTTGGGCCTCGAGTTCCAATTACTAAAGGGCAATTGCTAAGACATTTTTTTTTGTATTTTTCTTGTTGAATAGGTGGGTCTTGATGCCAGCGTGTTCTGTTTGATTTTTCACACCCTAATGTATGCAATAGTATGTGTCTAAATCTAAAGTCTCATAGTTAATGATAAACATAAAAATCATTGAGATAAGGGAGTAAGCATTATGGTAAATGCTACTTTTTTTGTTATTGGTTAAAAATGCTTGTTTACCTTTAATTATTAAGTTTGTCTATTTCTTGTGTGAAATAAAAGAAAATAAAATCTATGTTTTAGGTCAAAGCCAATACTTTTATATTTATAATAATGCTTCCTTTTATTTTGAGAAAAGGTAGTTACATTTTTTTCTGCATACACATAAAGGTTGCAAGGAAAATTTTAGTGTGCATCTTCGGTAATTTGAATTATAAGTAATTGTTCTTGGATTCATTTCTTTGTCATTAATTTTTCAGCCTGCTAGAAAAGAATATGGTTTAATGGTTAAATATTATGCACGACGAGGGGACATGCATCATGCACGCCAAACATTTGAGAGTATGCGAGCAAGGGGAATAGAGCCTTCTTCACATGTGTATAGTAGGTAAATTCTTTAAATATTTTGCACTAGATCTGGGGTATAATTTGAATATCAGCATCAACTAAAATTGCTTTTAGCTTTTAAGCTATAGCCACATTATGATTGTCAGTTGTTATCTTTTCAGAGATGAGTAGGAGAATGAATCAATTTTTCTTTGCAAAGTTGAATATTATTGAATATTGATTGCGAAAAAGAATATATAACTGTTGAGTCTTTGATATTTCAATTTTTCATCCTTCAAACAAGGTTCTTGGTTGAGATCCCACATCTACTAAAAATATCACCAAATTATAATATATAAGTAGGTATAAACCTGACTTTACAAGTGAGTTATGTTAGGTTTAGTTAGACTTAAAGTCTATTTTTTAAGATGGTATCAAATTCTATCGTGGCGAAATTTGTTGGGTCTATATCGTATTATTCACTATTAGGTCGTTATTGAACCACTCACAAATCTAGTATCACACTTGAGATATCCAGTTTTTAGATGTGAGGTGGTGTGTTGGAAATCCCACATTTTTTTCTCTTACAACTTTGTTTCTTTTCTGTCTCTATATACAAAGAAGCCTTGTTATTCTGGAAGTAACTTTTCATCAATACAAATTACCTTTTTTTGTTTCTCTTTTATTCTCTCTCTCTAACTCTAGTACTTCTTTAGGGATTCTATTTGGAATTCTGTATTTGTTATGTTTTTTCATTTTTATTTTGTTCTTTGGTTTAAGGAGAATTTATCCCCATTTTTTGCACTCTTTATTCTCTTCAAAATTAATTTTAAAAGCACAATGTTTATTGTTTCTTCTGACTTTAATAATTAATACATGTTAAATGTTTGCAGTCTGATTCATGCTTATGCAGTTGGTAGAGACATGGAAGAAGCTTTACATTGTGTTAGAAAGATGAAGGAAGAGGGCATTGAAATGACTATAGTGACATACAGTATAGTTGTGGGAGGATTTGCTAGAATGGCCAATGCTGAGTAAGTAAACCAGATAAATTTCTCCCATTAATGTATCTTTTTATTGAAGTATTTTTTCTACTTGTTAGTTTTTTCTATCTTTTGGTCATGTACCCACTATCCTTGAAGATTAAGCTATTAGGTGAAGTTATATATTGTTGTTTTTTTGTCTGTAACTTGCCTCATTACCTTGGGCTTGATGTATGATTAATACGCATGCCCACTTTAAATGTGCTGAAATTTTAAATTTTATTATAAATTTATAAACAATGTAGCCTGCAAGGATTGAATTCAGACTACTCGGTTGTTGAGCTTTGATACCATGCCAAAGGGGATAAAAGGAAAGGTGCCAAGGATGATTCTTGTGCATCTCTTGTGTGACTAGTCCAAAACTATCATTTTGGTCAGTTCAGTGCACTGGGATGAATCTTGAAAGGATAGTTTCTATACCATTTTTTTTCTTTTGGTTGAAAAGCTTTCTATTTATTGTGTAATGGAGAAACTGAATCCAAACAACAACAAACTTTCAAAACTTATAGTAAACTAATTCCAGAATGGAATCGTAGCAACTGATTGCCACTGGACTTTAGAAGTAGAATGCCTATTTTTTCCAGTTTTTAAGGAAGTCATAGACCTGTATACTTTATTGTGAAAGTTGTTTATGTATGTTAAATGACATCAGTAACGAGGCCATTTGTTTGGCCCTTCTATTTTCCCCATAAAAGGCTGGTAAAACTATTAAGTTGCAACACTTACTGTTGAGCTCACTTGGTCTTCTCATACCCAACCACCAAAGTGTGAAGACTGAAGTGAACCGCTATGGTTGGGTTTGTTGTTTGTCTCTGATGTCTAAGTGATTTGATATTTTGGTTATTTTCGAATTTTCTGGTTTCTTCCTAAGTATTTCATTTTCACACTTAAAATAACCCCACTTTCACATTTCTTGGTGCTTGTATAAAAGTTTTGATTAGTTCAATATGGGGAAATAATTTGATGGCCTGTTCATAAATGAGTTCAGAGTAATGCATGAGTGTTTTATCACTGAGGTAACTATTTGATGTTGTTTTGGAAGTGCTGCAGATCACTGGTTTAAGGAGGCAAAAGAGATGCTGCCATCTTTAAATGCTGTCATTTATGGTAGCATAATTTATGCGCACTGGTAAGCATGAATATTTCTTTCAAGGGTTTATTTTTATTTGGTCAAAACTGTGCTACTCCCTCATATCTGAATCCACCACAACTAGTAAAGAGAAAGTTCAACTATACCATTGTCAGCTGGGACATCCTTCATTTCAAGTTATAAAATTGATTTTCCCTTCCTTGTTTTAGAATTTTAAGGTGGAAAGTCTCCAATGTGAGGTGTGCGGGTTTGTTAAACACAAGTGTGTAAATTTTCCCATTAGCAATAGTCATGTCCCTTTTTATCTTGTTCCCGCTAATGTCCCTAATATCTCAAGTGCTAAATGGTTTATAAACTTTATAGATGATTGTACCCGGGTGACTTGGGTTTTCATATTGAAACACAGATTTGAGGTTAGTTATGCTTTTATTCAGTTTGTCGCAATGATTAATAATCAATTTGGAGTCAATATTATGAGAATTAGGTCTGATAATGCCAAGGACTACTTTAATCTTGAGTTCAACTCTTTTTACGAAAGAGGGGATAATCCATGAGTTTTCATGTGTTAACACACCTCAACAAAATGGGTTTGTTGAAAGGAAAAATGGGCACTTACTAGAACAAACTATAGCTCTACATTTTCAATATCATGTTCCTAAAAAATTTTGGGGGAAGCCCTTTATATTACCACTTATCTCATCAATAGATTGCCCTCTAAAATCTTAGGATCAAAGAGACCCATGGAAGTTCTATCCTCATTTTGCTCATACACAGACCCTACAATTAAGCTCTAACCTAGAACATTTGGGTGTGTATCCTTTCTGCACGTCCATATAATGGAAGGGGAAAATTGGATCCTAGGGCTGTTACATGTGTTTTTTAGGATACTCAACCTACACCTAATGAGGGTGGAGAATTTGGGAAAATCCTAGTTTATTCAAGGAGAGAAAAAGGCCATTCTAGAATATGTCCATGTCCGAGAATCCAACCTACCACCATTACATGAGGTAACTATTTCTAATCCTATAAATTTTGATAATTCTAATGAGTTTTTATATGAAAATTTAGAAGTCCAGGTGGACCAAATCCTAGACATTCCCATTGCCCTTAGAAAGGGAACTGGAACATGCACCTAACAGACCCAACAATCACTTTACCCTTTATCAATTTTTTTGTCCTTTGAAAAGTTCTCCCCTACTCACCAAACCTTTCCCACAAATCTAAACTTTATAACCACACCTTCCTCTATATCTGAAGCATTATCTGACAGGAAATGGAAACAAGCCATGGATGTGGAAATGGAGGCGTTAAACAAGAATAGGACCTAGGAACTTGTCACCATACCAATTGGAAGCAAAACCAGTTGGGTAGGGTGTAAGTGGGTATATACGTGAAATATCGTATTGATGTAACCATTGAACATTATAAGGCAATGTTAGTGGCCAAAGGATTCACTCAAACCTATGGAGTGGATTACTTGGAGACATCTGCCCCAATTGCTAAGATGAACGTGGTCAGAGTAGTATTGTCATTAGTAGCAAATCATGGGATCTGCTGCAGTTCAATGTGAAGAATGCATTCCTATATGAAGACCTTGATGAAGAAATATACATGGAGTCGCATGCAAGCTATGAAGGACAGGTTGCTACTAGAACTATTTGCAAGCTAAGAAAGGCTTTGTATAGGCTGAAACAATCCCTAAAAGCATGGTTTGGTAAATTCACCAAAGTTATGACTAGTCTGGGTTACAAGGGGAGTAACTATATTGTTGGTGTATGTTGATGATATTATAGTAATGAAGGATGGCAGAAGGGAGCAGCAAATGTTAAGTCAATGTCTTGCCACAAAATTTGAGATTGAGGTGGATAGACATTTTATCAAGGAAAAGCTGGACAATAGCTTGATTTCACCCGATGTGTCCATTCAAAATCAACTTGTAGACATATTTACCAGATGGTTGAACTGCATTAGCTTTGAAAGGATTATATCCAAGGCCGGAATTTCTCACCAGCTTGAGGGACAGTGTCAAAATCGTTCTTTTTATTCTTTATTACAGATGTGTCTTTCTATTAATACTAGGATTATGTATTTAAAAACAATCCCGTAATTACATGGATTTGTTTTCTTAGAATGAGCTCTTTATATTTCATAACATAACCAGCAGACTCATGTATTTATAGGTTCAATGACCTCATTATTATTGGAATATAGAAGAAATATATTATTCTTTCTAAAATTGATAAATACTAATTAAGTTTTTAGTGCTAAAATTTGGGGTGAACTGTGTTTGGTTCCCCAAATTAAAGAAAGTTCATTTTTGTCTCAAATTTGAAAAAAAATGGTTTAGTCCCTAAATAATAAATTTGAGGCACTAAAAGCAATTCTAAAAAAATCATTTTAGTCCCTCCAATTTAGTGTTTAGGGACTATAAGAATATTTTTTTTTGTATTTGAGAGACTAAAATGATTTCTTCGTCAGACTTATCCTAAATTTCAAGGACTAGAAACATAATATAAGTAGCAATATTTGGCAAGAGAAAAAAATTGTTGATCAAGTTGTTAATTAATTCAATATTAGGTAAAAAGTTAAACTCAATTATTCACTAATGTGTTTAATTTTTCTGTCTATTGTTACATTTCTGTTTCTGTAAATTTCCAACTTTTGTTTGTTTTCAAATGATTGCCATTTCATCTCAATTTTCTTCCTTTGTTCCTCTCATTGTTTATGATATCCTGATGCATTTTACAGTCAAACATGCAATATGGATCGAGCTGAAGCCTTGGTGAGGGAGATGGAAGAACAAGGGATAGATGCTCCCATTGACATATATCATACCATGATGGATGGTTATACAATGATTGGTAACGAACAAAAATGCTTGATTGTGTTTGAAAGACTAAAGGTATAAGCTCGTTCGTAGTTTATCATTTTCATCACCATTACTTTAGTCTTTCTTGGTTCTAGTGTTGGTATGTTATGTGTTTATTGTGCTGTCATCAATTGTATATTTTAAAGAAAATCCACACCATAAGAATGTTGAATACTAAAGGATGACTAGAACATAAAAAGTCTATTTTGGGTATCCTTAAATGAGAGTAAATATTGTCCTCTGTTTTTTTGCCTATACGCTAGCTAACATTAGTGCTTTAGTGATTTTATAACCTTTCTTCATATTGCAACATGATATTCTTCCCAATGCAACTATCATCTTTGTTTCTCAACATTTATTTATAGTATTGAATAAATGATATTTTTGGACTTGAAATCTCACAAAAATTCTCCTAGCCAGCCATGCATTTTTCCACTCCAGCCATTGGCTTTCACATAAAAGCAAGTGATGGATCATCTTCAGTCACAGTTGCTAAAAACCATTGTAGATTAGCTTACCTCCCCATGTTAGGCTCGGTTGGGCCTAGTCCAAATCAAGATGAGTTGGATTGGTCAAGCAGAGTCAGGTTTGGTTAGGTTGGGCCAAGGTTAGGCTGAGTCGTGTCAAACTCAGGTTAGGTTAGGTTTAAGTCAGGAAAGGTCTAGTCGGATTGCGTCCAAGTCATGCAAGGTCAAGTTGAGTCAAGCCTAAGTTAGGCTGGGTCCTGACAAGTTGGGCTAGGCCCTAACCCTGCAATTAAGTTACAAATAATAAAAATCAAGGATCGATTTACAATTAATGTAAAATATTTAGGGATCAATTTTGCAATTTAGAATATTTTAAGAACTTATGCAATTCTAATAGTATGTAGGAGTTATTTGAAGTCTTATTTTAATGTTATTGTGGGTCAAACAAGTGTTATCGTTAATTGGCCATGACAATGCCATCGCAAAAAGTGGTTGCTGGATTTGTCAGTGACCGCCATAGCAAGGTGGTGGCGAATCGGTTTTCATGTTGCAGATTATAAGTGAGTTTTAGGCCTAATTCAATATTACTAAACTAGCTTGTAATGTGAGGTTTGCACTCACTTATATATTGTAATTTAACCATATTCATAGTCCATGTGGGATCTCAAACATGATCAATTCATTATAAGTTTATTTTTTACGTTTTCCAAGTTGTTTCTCAATGCAGTTTATCTGTCACTATGCAGATATTAATAGTTTTTCTTATAATATTTGTAGATTTTAAAAGAAAAAGGTGGTAAACTATTTCCAATTGTTTTATTATAGTCTAGAGTTACTGCATCAAGCATACATGTTTCTTTAAGTTTTGTTTCTTATCACAAGTCTCTATATCTTTAAAATTTGTACCCTTTATTTGTTAATTTAGCATGTGTTATATTTCTCACATAGTCACTGATTTACTCACATAGTCAATGATTTACTAACATAGTCACTAACTATGCAGATATTAATAGTCACTAACATGTGTTAATTTGTAGATTTTAAAAGAAAAAGGTGGTAAACTATTTCCAATTGTTTTATTATAGTCTAGAGTTACTGCATCAAGCATACATGTTTCTTTAAGTTTTGTTTCTTATCACAAGTCTCTATTTCTTTAAAATTTGTACCCTTTATTTGTTAATTTAGCATGTGTTATATTACTCACACAGTCACTGATTTATTTGGATATGGTATCTAAATCTGTTATGCATTGTTGCACTCTACATTAAATGACACCAAAATATTTTTTTGTTTTGATGAAGGAATGTGGTTTCTCGCCCTCAGTTGTCAGTTATGGTTGTCTTATTAATCTTTACACCAAGGTAAGATATATTACACTTTCTACATTAATTGGATCCTTTATACTTTCAGTAGTTACTGCCTGCTTTTCTTGCAAACATTTTATTGAAGTTCATATAGATTTTTTTAATAAAACGGTAGTGGTAAAGCATCACAATGTTAATTGTCAACCCAACTATGGTGACACCACAATTAACAATAATCTGCAGCACCCCAATCCATAAAATAAAGGAGATGAAAACAATAGTGGGGGTATAATAAGGATGTTAAAATCTGTCTCTGAAAAAATCTGAATTTATAAATTAGCTGGAAAAAGTGGGGCTATAACAAAAGAAAATATATTATCCCACCATGCATAGCACTTTGAACTAATACCAAAATTGGCTAGCTTATTCTTACAATACTTCCCTAAAGATATGAGAGACACGAGGGTTTATCTTATCATGTAGAACTCACCAATAAAATTCACATTATGTAAGGCACTCTTCATATTAAGATTAATATAAATTTCAAATATATGGAAATATTAATTATTTAATGATGTTCTAGGGAATAAAAAAAAATACAAGGGAATAAGCAAACTAGGAATGTGAAGCAGTGAGAGTTTGGATGTTTGACAAGAGCGCTCAGGTTTAAACATCAAGCGATAATCTGCCAATTTGAATAAAAGTTGTTCATTCTAATGAAGAAAAATAAGCTCCCCTGCAATTATCAATCCTTTTATTTATCTGTTAAATAAGTCTCTCTTATCAATTATTAATCCTCACTTTGATCCTTGCACTCTGTTATGAATTAGTTTTCGTTTTCATGAATTCTCCTTTTGAAAACTATGAAAGTTCTGAGAAGTTAGACCTTTTTTTTTATTTTAATTTTGTCAGAACAGTTTTTAAGACTGTCATACTATATTTGAAATACCATGATCCAATATTAATGTTTTGAATTCAGAACCAAATCCCTTGCAAAGCACATGAAAACAATATTTGACAGACAATTCATTTCCAGCTAATAAACTGACCATCATGTTCAATCTGTTTTATGTTTGACACAATTTCGCTCAAGCAAACAAACGTATATGCCATCAATAATTCTAGCTTGTTGATGCCAATCTGTTTTATCTTTTTTTTCAGATAGGAAAAGTTTCTAAAGCATTGGAGATAAGCAAAATAATGAAAATGAGTGGCTTAAAACACAACATGAAGACATATTCCATGTTGATCAATGGATTCTTGAAGTTAAAAGATTGGGCTAATGCATTCTCTATTTTTGAAGACTTTACTAAGGATGGTTTGAAGCCCGATGTAGTTCTCTACAATAACATTGTAACAGCCTTTTGTGGAATGGGTAATATGGATCGTGCTATTCAAATGGTCAAGCAAATGCAGAAGGAGAGGCATAGACCTACCACACGCACATTTTTGCCCATTATACATAGTTTTGCAAGAGCTGGAGAGATGAGGAGAGCCCTGGAGGTATTTGATATGATGAGGAGGAGTGGCTGCATTCCCACAGTACACACATATAATGCGCTGATTCTTGGCCTTGTTGAGAAGTGCCAGGTAACCTGTAGTTGATAAAAAATTGTTTATTATAAATTATAATAAACAAAGGACATGACTTGGTCTTTACTTTTCCTTATCTTTATATGTTTATTTATTCTATTTTCAATAACTAAATAAATTGCCAAGAAGCTAACTGTGGTTCACTAAATAAACACGCATACATATACAGTAGTTATAATGCTCTTTCTAGATAGGAATCTAAATTCGCCTGAATTTGCTTAGTTTTAGTTATTTCTTGAAGTTCTGAGTGCTGGAAGCTGTTGCATGCACTGGCTTCCATTGCTTCTTACTGTTAAAGATTTCAACAGTTCTGCGTGCTTTGGGAAACACTAAAATAAAGGCTAACCATTGATGATAAAAAGTGTTAAAAGGATTTCTCAATGATTAAGAAGGGGATAGAAGAGAATGGGCCAAGGGACCCACCACTAGAGTCATGGCCGGAAGAATCCATTAAGGTTGGGTCTGGTTTTCCTGAGTATTTTATTATTTTCACTCTTGGCTACAACATAAAGTTGTTTGAAGGACTAAAAGGAAAATTTTCGTATGAGAGGATATGACATATGAACACACTTTGTCAAGAGAATACACTTTCACAAAGTGAAGGATTTACAAAGAAATGTCTCTCTCTCTATCGACAGTCTATATATTTAGCATTTAAAAGATTTGGCAACAACACCGACACACGTTGATTTTATACAGAAGATCATTAGTTTGGTTTACATGGAGAGTCTTCTGTTATAGGCGTCTTGAGAAAAACTATTGAAGCTTGCATGTTGATTGTGTCCTTATGTCTGTACTTTAGCAGAGGTTGATAGCATTTTCATTGATATCTTCCTTTGTTGCACTCATCTTACTATGCAGGGAAACTTTTCTTCTTAACATCTCTTCATATTACTAACAACACCAAATTTAGCATACAAACTTAGGGATGGTTGGCCTACTGTTTCAGAATCATTGTGGGAATTTGTAACTTGCATTTGGTGAAGAGTAAATGGTCTAACAAATGAAATTTGTCTTGTGTTGTACACGTGTTATTAGCGTCTACTGATATCATATTGATGTCCTCTATAGTCGTCGTCTAATTGTTGTACATAGTGGCTTGTGTTATATGTGTGGTTTCAACTGTCTATTGCTTTCATGTTGACTTTCTCTGATAGTCATCGTTTAATCGTTGTACGTACTCTATACTATCTTGCTTTAGCTGATCAAGCATTTGGGTGGGGCCATCTTATTCTCTTTAATTATAAGAACCCTTTTTTTCCAAATACACACTTAGAGAGACTATAATTAGCTCATCAAAATTTAATATTATATGTTATCATCCAAACCATGGGTTGTCTAGATGAAACTATATTTATTGATCAGCATAGACTCTTCCAAAAGGTCGTCTATTCACGTATCAAACTGTCTCTATATGATTGGATTACAAAAATAGATATACTGGGATCTTTCTGTTAGGTTTCTTGTTTTAGTGCTCATACATTATATAACACTTTCTGTAAATAATGTTACATTTCTTGTAGATGGCCAAGGCTGTAGCAATATTGGATGAAATGAATCTGGCAGGCATTAGACCGAATGAACACACATATACAACTCTTATGCAAGGTTATGCTTCAGTGGGTGACACTGAAAAGGCCTTTCAGTACTTTACAGCGTTGAGGAATGAGGGTCTGGAGATTGATGTCTATACCTATGAGGCATTGTTGAAGGCGTGTTGCAAGGCAGGCAGAATGCAGAGTGCCCTTGCAGTCACAAAAGAAATGAGTGCAAAAAAGATTCCAAGGAACACTTTTGTCTACAACATACTAATTGATGGGTATGAATAAATTTCATCTGACCATCAAAATTGAAGTTTTCATTTTGTCTAACTAACATTTGCTTATATATGTACTACACGTGTGTGTGTTCTTGAATGGTGACATTGTCTTTTTTTGTTGATATATTTTCGATGTGTACGTGCTTGGAATCTTTAATATTTTTATCCATTAGCGGCTTCACAACTTGCCTTGTATTTTAGTAACCTTGTTTACTTTCTTAGTTGGGCGCGGAGAGGTGATGTTTGGGAGGCTGCAGACTTGATGCAGCAAATGAGAAAAGAAGGAGTTCGACCAGACATCCATACCTACACGTCTTTTATAAATGCTTGTTGTAAAGCTGGGGATATGCAGGTATGATAAATTTAACTTATTAAGTTTGTGATTACTTGAAGTGGACTAAAAGCAAGGGTACAAGTGTTTCATTCCTTTCATCTTCATTGAGTGTTTGGATAAACTTCTTCACAAGCACGTTTGTAAGAAGAAAATAAGAAAAAGAACCAAAAGTTTATTTTTAACTAATGAAATTTTAGCTTTAGAAAAAAAATTATTTTCTGTTTATAGACAAGTTTATCCATAACCACCTTAGGGCATGGTTTTGGGTGGTAATTTATTTATATAACCTGTTAATCAGTTTTTATTTTCTTCCTGCCAGAAAGCAACTGAGATTATCCAAGAAATGGAAGCATCTGATATAAAACCGAACCTTAAAACCTACACCACTCTAATAAATGGTTGGGCACGTGCCTCTATGCCTGAGAAAGCTTTGAGTTGCTTTGAAGAGATGAAACTAGCTGGATTGAAACCAGACAAGGCAGTGTACCATTGTCTTGTGACATCTTTGCTATCAAGAGCCACCTTTGCTCAATCATACGTTTATAGTGCCATGTTGTCTATATGTAGAGAGATGGTAGAGTCTGAGATGACTATTGACATGGGAACTGCGGTTCATTGGTCAAGATATTTACGCAAGATTGAAAGAACAGGAGGGGAACTAACAGAAGCCCTACAAAAGACCTTTCCTCCTGATTGGACCTCACATAATGTTCTTGATGTCAATAGTAAAACAGAAACTGCAGATCTTGAGATTGATGATGATGATGATGAAGAAGATGAAGATGATAACTAAGTACATTATAATGCCAATGGAATCAATTAAGATGATGCCATTGATGATGAGGATTATGATAATGTTATCTCATAGTCATACAGTTTTGAATTATGTATTGTAAAGGGTATTGGCAGAATGCCATGATTGGTGCTAATCTTTTAGGCATTAAATTCTTTTTTTTTGTTTCTTTTGATAGAAATAGGAAAAATAGTAATTTTGTTCAACCCCCTCCCAGCAGGATCCAGAAATTACTGTGGATTTTAACTAATTTTGTATTCAATAAAAAAATCTTGTAAGATTTATACTGATTTTGTAAATAAATGCATAGTAGGTAATTTAATATATATATATATATATATATATATATATATATATATATATATAT
>Ga0123342_1003939_pt1 | contig 23272 bp, 24 predicted proteins | sample Turbeawhitnodule_FD_89960 | JGI IMG/M metagenome (GOLD analysis project Ga0123342, IMG submission 89960) | Root nodule microbial communities of legume samples collected from Mexico - Turtle bean Mexico white nodule | ecosystem: Host-associated > Plants > Roots > Nodule | place: Mexico: Nepantla... | reverse complement strand
GCCTGGCGGATAATCTTGTGCGGCTGTGGCGCTATGGCCTCGTGCTCTCGCATCGCCGCGATATTGCCGACGATCTCGTGCAACAGACCTGCCTGCGTGCCCTTGAGCGCGTTGAACAGTTCGAGGCCGGAACGCGGCTGGACCGCTGGTTGTTCTCTATTCTGCATTCCATCTGGTTGAATGAAATCCGGTCGCAGCGGGTGCGCCTCGGTCAGGGCTTTGTCGATGCTGACGAGGCCTTGGTCGTCGATGGAGCCCATGACACGGAAACGCATGTCATGGCGAACCAGGTTCTACGATTGGTCAATGCGCTGCCGGATGCGCAACGGGCCGCCGTCTTCCTCGCCTATGTGGAAGGCCTTTCCTACAGGGAGGTAGCAAACATATTGGATATCCCGATCGGAACCGTGATGAGCCGCCTTGCCGCGGCGCGCGCCAAGATCGCAGCCAATGTCTCGGGAGAGGGGGCGACATGAACGACAAGAACCCGATCCTTTCCGATGAGGAGTTAACGGCCTATATCGACGGCGAACTGTCGGATGCGGAAGTGTCGCGCATCGAGGCGCTTCTCCATTCAAACGAGCGTGTGGGCGCAAGGCTGGAGTTCCTGTCGCGTAGCAGCCTCCAGTTCAAGCAAGCCTTCGAGCCGCTGCTTACCGCGGCGCCGAAGACTAAACTCGATGCCATGCTCGGCGTTGTGCCGGGCGATGCAAAGCCGGCTCCTTCGCGCCCCAGTCGCCGAGGCTTCCTTAGCGCGATTGCCGCCTGCCTCGTCGCGGGTGTTGTCGCCGACCAGGCCTTCATCGGCATTCGCAATCGCTTGCATGCGCCTGATGAAAACAGCGAATGGCGCACTGTCGTTGCCGAGTACATTTCCCTCTATACCGCGGATACTCTGGCCGGCCCGTCGCCGTCCGATGACGCGCAGGCCGCGCAACTGGCTCTCCTCGACGACAAGCTAGGCCTTTCTCTGTCACCCGAGGCGGTGTCACTGCCGGGCATCGAGTTCAAGCGCGCCCAGCTGTTGCAGTATGACGACAAGCCGCTGGCGCAGATTGCCTATCTAGACCCCGAGACGGGGCCGCTGGCGCTGTGCATTGTCCGCTCGGGTGTCGGTACGAAGGAGCCTGACGTCGAAGGCCGACACGGCATGAACGTTGTCTACTGGTCAAATCCAACGCACGCCTTCATGCTGATCGGCCGCATTCCGATCGACCATATGCAGGAGCTGGCGGAGGGTGTGAGGAAAAAGACCTTAGCGTGATGCTCAGGAGGGAATTTGGCCGAGGAACCCGGATTTCCGTATTTCAAAGGCTTAACAAAATTTCCTCTGAATTCCCTATGTTTTTCCGATCGCGAGCGATGATCGCCTCTGGCGCAAAGCGGAAGCAGCGTCGCTTAAATCAGCCGGGACGCTTACCAACTCTCGCCAGTCGACGCCTCCAACAATCGGCTCCATCGTTAGTGCATGCACGGCTCTAACCGCCACTGCCGGGGTTGACGCCGGGCCGTTCTAACAGGCCAGCCAGATGGTAGCTTCGGGAGCTGGTAGTCAGGGAAAGGTGCGGACGCACAGGTGTTGTAGTTGGAGCTCATTGAGGAGTATTATCTAAATCTAAAATAGAAGATTATGAGCGGGATATGAGCGGAAAGCTGCAGAGCCCTTTTCCGCATCTCGTCCATAAGCGCGAGGAAGCCCATGCTTCGGGAGGATGAGATGAAACCTACAAAAATCAGGGGCAGACCGTCGCGTCGCAAATTTCTAAGCGGAGCGGTCATGGCCAGTGCGGCCATAATCGCGGCACCAAGCGTCGTCAAGGCGCAGGGGCCGGTCAACATGCGTTGGCAGAGCACTTGGCCATCCAAGGACATCTTTCACGAATTCGCGCTTGATTTCGCAAAAAAGGTCACCGACATGACCGGCGGCGATCTCAAAATTGAAGTGCTGCCGGCAGGCGCAGTGGTGCCCGCCTTCGGCCTGCTCGATGCGGTCTCCCAGGGGACGCTCGACGGAGGGCACGGCGTGGTCGCGTATCACTACGGCAAACAGGCGGCGCTGGCGTTGTGGGGTTCAGGGCCGGGATTTGCCATGGATGCCAACATGTTGCTCGCCTGGCACAAATACGGCGGCGGCAGGGACCTCCTCGTAAAGCTCTATGAATCGATCGGGGCCAATGTGGTCTCGTTCCTCTACGGGCCGATGCCGACACAGCCGCTCGGCTGGTTCAAGAAGCCGGTCGCCAAGGTGGAGGATATTCAGGGACTGAAATTCCGCACCGTCGGCATTTCCATTGATGTGTTCACTGGCCTCGGTGCCGCGGTCAATGCGCTGCCTGGCGGCGAGATCGTGGCGGCATTGGACCGCGGCCTGCTCGACGCGGCCGAGTTCAACAACGCGTCGTCCGACCGGGCTCTCGGTTTCCCGGATGTCTCCAAGATTTGCATGCTGCAAAGCTTTCACCAGAATGCCGAGCAGTTCGAGGTACTGTTCAACAAGGCGAAATACGATGCATTGCCTGACCAGATGAAGGCGATCATCTCCAATGCCGCGGAGGCTGCCTCTCAGGACATGCACTGGAAGGCGATCGACCGCTATTCGACCGACTACGCGGAGATGCAGACAACCGACAAGGTCAAGTTCTACAAGACGCCGGAAGCGATCCTCAAACGGCAACTGGAAGTCTACGACGAGGTCGTGAAGAAGAAGGCAGCGGAAAACCCGCTGTTCAAGGAGGTTATCCAGTCGCAAATAGCTTTTGCGGCGCGGGCAACGCGGTGGGAACAGGATACCGTCGTCAACCGTCGGCTAGCCTTCGATCACTACTTCGGCCCGAACGGAGTTGCGAAGGAACTATAGCATTATCACCGGACAACGGTGCTTCTGACGAAGGTATAAGCTATCTCGGGGGGCACCCGTGGACGTTCAGCAGTTTCTCATCAGGATCGATGCGATCAGCGTGTGGGTCGGCAAGGCTGCGGCGTGGCTGATCATCGGCCTGATGACGCTCGTCTGCATCGAAGTCTTCAAGCGCTACATCATGAACATGCCGACAGCGTGGATTTTCGATGTCAGCAATATGTTGTACGGCACCCTGTTCATGCTCGCCGGAGCCTATGCGCTGGCGCAGAATGCCCATGTACGCGGCGACTTTCTCTACAGCTCGCTCAGGCCTCGCATACAGGCGACGCTCGATCTCCTTCTTTATATCCTATTCTTCCTGCCGGGCGTCGCCGCGCTCATCTATGCCGGTTACCACTATGCGGGGCTATCCTGGCGGATCGGCGAGCATTCGACCGTCACGGCGGAAGGCCCGCCGATCTACTACTTCAAGACCGTCATTCCGGTGGCGGGCGTGCTTGTCCTGATTCAGGGGCTCGCCGAGATAGCGCGCTGCATCCTCTGCTTGAGGACCGGAGAATGGCCGCGCCGGCTCAAAGATGTGGAGGACATCGACGTTGTCGCCGAACAGCTTGCGCATAGCGAGCACATAGACGCGCAAACGCGCGAGGCGGCGATCCAGCGCGCCCAGGATATCGACAGGGCGGCGCGGCAACGGGGCCGGGGAGGAGACATCGAGACGTGACTGATCCGTTCCTCGGACTGACGATGCTAATTCTCATCGTGGTCGTCATCGTCATGGGGTTCCCGACAGCCTTCACGCTGATGGGGCTCGGCATGATTTTCGGCTTCTACGCATTCTACAATCCGGCCGAGCACTGGATCGACAACCGCGTCTTCGACCTGATGGTTCAGCGCACCTATGGGGCGATGACCAACGATGTCCTGATCTCCATCCCGCTCTACGTGCTGATGGGCTACGTGATGGAGCGTGGTGCGCTGGTGGACAAGATGTTCTACAGCATCCAGCTTTCCTTCCGGCGGATTCCCGCCTCGCTTGCCGTAGCGACCCTCATCGTCTGCACCTTCTGGGGTATTGCCAGCGGCCTTGTCGGAGCGGTGGTGGTGCTGATGGGCGTCATTGCAATGAACCCGATGCTGCGCGCCGGCTATGACGTCAGGCTGGCCTCCGGAGTGATCACCGCCGGCGGCACGCTGGGCATTCTGATCCCGCCATCCGTGATGATCATTGTCTATGCTGCGGTTGCGGGACCATCTGTCGTCAAACTCTATGCCGCCGCGATGTTTCCCGGCTTCTTTCTCGCGCTTCTCTATCTCGCCTACATCCTCGGCTGGGCGGCGATCAGTCCGAAGATCGCACCGGCCTTGCCTGAGCAACAGACAAGTGTCCCCGTGCCCACCTGGATGAAGCGTTTTCAGTCGCTCTATTCCCACAACATGCTGGTCGGGCTTCTCCGCGCATTGGTCTCGCCATCAAAGGCGATGGCGCTCGAGACGGGCGAGGGGCGGCTCAACTACTGGAAGCTGGTCAAGAATACTTGCGCTGCGCTCGTGCCCTTCTCGCTGACGGCATTCACTCTGGCGCTCGTGTGGTGGTATGTCGTCATCTATCCTCAGGCATCGGCAGTGGCGGAAGCACCGGAAGGGTTGGAACAACTTGGCGCACCCGCATCTGACGCCGCACCGGTAGTAGTGAACGGGCCGGCAACCACTTTCTACGTGGCCTTCGGGATCATCGCCGCAATCGCAGCGGCGGTACTCCTGCGCTACTACAGGAATATGAGTGCGGAGCGGCTGCAGGTTGTGAAACTGCTGGTTTCTTCGGTCATGCCGCTCGGGATCCTGACCGTCGTCGTGCTCGCCGTCATTCTGTTCGGCATCACGACAGCGACCGAGTCCGCCGCGGTTGGGGCCGCCGGCGCCTTTCTGCTGGCGTTCCAGGCCCGGACGCTCAACTGGAAACGCACGAAGGAGGCGGTCTTCCTGACAGCGAAGACCACGGCCATGGTTTGCTGGCTCTTCGTCGGTTCGGCGCTCTTTTCCGCTGTCTTCGCTCTCCTCGGCGGCCAGGCACTGGTTGAAGAGTGGGTGCTGGCGCTCGATCTCACGCCCGTGCAGTTCATGATTCTGTCGCAGGCGATCATCTTCATTCTCGGCTGGCCGCTCGAATGGACCGAGATCATCATCATTTTCGTGCCGATCTTCCTTCCGATGCTGAGGCACTTCGATATAAATCCGATCCTCTGGGGCGTGCTCGTCTTCGTCAATCTGCAGGCGGCGTTCCTGTCGCCGCCGGTGGCGATGTCAGCCTATTATCTCAAGGGCGTCGCGCCACCGCACGTCACCCTCAACCAGATCTTCGCCGGGATGATGCCCTACATGCTGATCGTCATCCTCTGCATGATTATCATGTATGTGTGGCCGGGCATGACACTCTGGCTTCCGAACTATCTTTACGGCTAAGAGACATTGCCGTCTGCGGCGGCCCGTGCCGCAAAACCTCCATGCCAATGCCTGTTGCTATCGATTTCTTTTGCTCTGACATCTCAAAGTCCCGCTGATGAGGTGGAAGCCGCGGCGAGAGCGGCGAAAAAGGGACTGCCCAAACCCGGCATTATTTGAGACAATTGCGTGGGGAGGATTGCCTCTACGGCTCGCTCAGCCGGTTTCGAATCGATATCTCGTCGAAACGTCCTTGGATCCTGCCCCGTCCGCAGCGGTGAGTCGGCTGTCGGCAAGCATCTAGCGAACATTTTTTGTTGTTCAGCAAACGCGAGCCAGGAGCACTTCACATGTTAACGTGGAAACCCGATCCAAGCTTTTATCCGTCACCGCGAATGGCCATGAAAGCCGCGCCGGAGACGCTTGCCTACGTCGTCGCCTTCGATCCGGCGCGAGCGGTTCCCGACGAGCTGGCGGTCGTCGATGTAGATCCGAAATCGGCTTCTTACGGGCAGATCGTAAATAACCTCGCGATGCCCAATGTCGGCGACGAATTGCATCACTTCGGCTGGAACGCCTGCTCGTCCTGTCTATGTCCGAACGCACCGCACCCGCATGCGGAGCGCCGCTATCTAGTCGTGCCGGGACTAAAATCCTCCCGCATCCATATCATCGACACCAAACCGGATGGCAGGAGTCCGTCCATCGTCAAGGTGATCGAGCCCGGCGAAGTGGCCGAACGGGCTGGTTATTCCCGGCCGCATACAATTCATTGCGGCCCGGAGGGCATCTATGTTGCCGCACTTGGTAATGCCGAAGGCAAGGCCCCAGGCGGCATTTTTCTAATGGATCACGAGACCTTCGAGGTCCGCGGCCAGTGGGAAATGGATCGGGGGCCGCAACAGCTTTCCTATGACGTCTGGTGGCACCTTGGCCACGATACGCTCGTTACCAGCGAGTGGGGCACGCCGGATACGTTCGAAAGCGGCTTGATCCCGGAAATTCTGCTCGGCGCGAAATACGGCCGCCGTCTGCATTTTTGGGATCTGCACAAGCGCAAGCACCTGCAGACCATCGATTTTGGCGACAAATATCAGCTTGTATTCGAACTCAGGCCCGCGCACGACCCGACCAAGGCCTATGGATTTGTCAACTGCGTGCTCAGCCTCGAGGACCTCTCCTCCTCGATCTGGGTCTGGCACCGTGACGGCGCGAAGTGGGGGGTGACAAAGGTGATAGATATTCCGGCCGAGCCCGCCGATCCGGACCTGTTGCCGCCGGTGCTTAAGGGTTTCAATGCCGTGCCGCCGCTCGTCACCGACATCGATCGTTCGATGGATGACAGATTTCTCTACGTGTCCTGCTGGGGAACCGGCGACCTGCGTCAGTACGATGTCTCCGATCCGTTCAAGCCGAAGCTGACTGGCAAGGTCCGGATCGGCGGTATCGTTTCGCGTGCTTCGCATCCAGGGGCGAACAACGGCGCGCTGAATGGTGGCCCGCAAATGGTCGAGATCAGCCGAGACGGTCGCCGCGTCTATTTCACGAACTCACTCTATGGGGCGATCGACGAGCAGTTCTATCCCGACGGCGTCTCTGGCTGGATGGTGAAGCTTGACGCGGAACCGGACGGCAGCATTGCCTTCGACGAGAAATTCTTCGTCGAATGGCCGAAGTCACATCGCCCGCACCAGGTCCGTCTGCAGGGTGGAGATTGCTCGTCAGATTCCTACTGTTACCCGTAGGGAAAATGACGTCAGCCAGATGAGGCGCCCATGAACGAGCTCTGGCCCTGGATGCTGCTGGCGGGACTGGGCGCCTTCCATGGTCTCAATCCGGCGATGGGATGGCTGTTTGCCGTCGCACTTGGCGTTCACCGGCAGAGTTCTGCCGCGGTGGTTCAGGCGGTACCCGCCATCGCCCTCGGGCATGCTGTCTCCATCGCATTGGTCGCCGGAACCGTTGTCGCCGCCGGCCTGCTCGTGAACCAGGATGCTGTACGCACGGCCACCGGTGGGGCGCTTGTTGTATGGGCTATCTGGCATCAGGTCTTCGGGCACACCCGCCGCGTTCGCATCGGCTTGCGTACGGGGCTTGCCGGCCTTGCCTTCTGGTCGTTCCTGATGGCGACGGCCCATGGTGCGGGGCTCATGGTCCTGCCGGCCTTGATGCCCCTCTGCCTCACGGAGTCGCCATTGCGCGAAATCGGCGGCGTTGGGTCCGCGGCGATGACGATCGCAGCGGTCGGTGTCCATACCCTTGCGATGTTGGCGGTCACAGGTCTCGTTGCCCTGGCGGTCTATCGCTGGGTTGGGCTCGAGATATTGCGCAGTGCCTGGATCAACGTGGATCTCGTATGGACGCTGGTGCTGCTTGGCACCGGTGTCGCGCTGCTGATCGTCGGGTGAGGGTGACACCTACGTCATCGATATAATCGCTTTATCGCGCGCGCATCCTTTGATGCCACCTGGGACACTGCCCTTGCTCGCCGCTATCGACGCATAAACAGGATCTGTCCCGTCGGGGAGAGCAAGCATCTAAGGGAAATTAGAGAGAATTGGCTGGTGAGCCTTGATTCTCACATAATTTCAAATGTTTAGCGAAATAACCTTGAAATTCCCTCTGTTTTTCCGCCGCGAGCGACCGTGGATGCCAGCTTTGTGCCCCGGCTTTGGGCCTCAGTCGACACAGGGGACGAGCGGCAACTATTTCCGCTACACTGCAATATCGCGAAACTCTCCACCCTGACGGACCCGCGGTGTGAGTTCAATTGGCCGGAAGTCGTCGACGCGCGATTCCTACGTGGAAGCGCATGCCGTGGACGAGGCCCTCGTCGTTGAAGTCGTAGCTCGGGTTATGAAGTGGAGCCGACTCCTTCCCATTACCGAGGAAGACGAAGCATCCAGGGACACGGCTGAGGAACTGCGCGAAGTCTTCCGATGCGGTCATGGGCTTCGAGGCGGTCCGCACCTGTGGTGCCCCGAAAAGCTCTGTTGCAACGGCCATGGCCTCATCGGTCAAGGCGGCGTCGTTCAGCAGGGGAACGAATTCCCGGGTATAGTGGACGTCCGCTTCGATATTGAAGGCGAGTGCAGTCCCTTCCGTGATCACCCGCATTTGTTTTTCGATACGCTCGCTGACCTCGCTTCTGAAGCTGCGGCAGTCGCCCAGGATTTGCGCGGTACCGGGCAGGGCGTTTCTGGTGCCGTTGGTGATCAGCTCGGTCACGGAGACGACGCCGATGTCGGCGGGGTCGATGCGCCTTGCGACGATCGTCTGGAGGTTCGTCACCAGAGCGCATGCTGCCACCAGCACCTCATTGCCCCAATGCGGACGTGCGGCATGGCCACCCACGCCCTTCAAAGTGATCTCGAAATTGTCTTCGGCCGACATGAAGGCTCCAGCCTTGGTTTCAAAGTGGCCGACCGGAAGTCCCGGCATGTTGTGGATGCCATAAATTTCATCGAAGGGATGTTTTTCGAACAGGCCGTCCGACATCATCGACAGCGCGCCTTTGCCCCATTCCTCAGCAGGCTGGAAAACGAACCTGACGATGCCGTTGAAACCACCTTCCTCGGCGAGCAGCTTCGCGGCGCCCAATAGCATCGCGGCATGACCGTCGTGACCGCAGGCGTGCATGACACCGTCGTTCCGGGATTTGTAGTCCGGCGCGCCCTCTTCGGTGATCCGCAGTGCGTCGATGTCGGCGCGCAGGGCGATTGCGCGATTGCCGGTACCGCGCCTGAGAGTTCCCACCACGCCTGTGCCGCCGACGCCCTCGGTGACGTCATCGAGGCCGAACTCCCTCAGTTTGGCGGCGACGAAAGCGGATGTCGCCCTCTCCTCGAAGCCGAATTCGGGGTTGGCATGCAGGTGCCTGCGCCATCGGGTCATTTCGGCGTGAAGTGTCTTGATGTCGGTCATCGCTTCAATCCTCCGACGCGGTGAGCTTGCGGACCACGTCCAGCAAGATGTTGGCACCCGCAATCAGATCGGCGTCGGGCGTGTGTTCTTTCGGATTGTGGCTGATGCCTGCGATGCTTGGCACGAAGATCATCGCCGACGGCGCGATCCGCGCGATCATCTGGGCGTCGTGTCCTGCTCCGGATGTCATCCGCCTGGATTTCAATCCGCGCGCGGCCGCGGCCACCTCAACAGCAGCCACGATGCTGCTGTTGAATGCCACGGGTTTGAACCTCGCCAGACGTTCCGTGGAGATCGTGACCTGCTCTTCCGCGGCCAACTTGTTGAGATACTCGGCAAGGGCGGATTCCTCGGCCAAAAGACGATCCTCGTCCGGATCGCGGAGGTCGACGGTGAACGTCGCCTTCGATGGAATCACGTTGATCACGTTTGGTTCGAACTCCATGCGGCCGACCGTCGCCACCGTCGGCGTGTTCGACGCCTTCGCCCGTTCGCGCAGGAAGGTAATGACACGCGCCGCAGCCAGTCCTGCATCCCGGCGCATCGAGATCGGAGTCGTGCCCGCATGGTTGGCGTCACCTTCGATCGTCACCTTCTGCCAGGAAATACCTTGGAGGTTCTCGACGGCTCCGACCGGAACACCTTCGCGTTCGAGCAGCGGGCCTTGTTCGATGTGCAGTTCTACATAGGCGTGAGGCTGCATGAAGCCCGGCTCATGCGTTCCCGCATAACCGATCCTGGCAAGCTCGTCCCCAAGGACTGAACCGTCTGTGCCAACAGTGGCAAGTGCTTCATCGACATCAAGTCCCCCCGAATAGACGAGAGAGCCCATCATGTCGGGTGCGTAGCGAACGCCTTCCTCATTGGTGAATGCGCCGACCACGATCGGGCGGACGGGATCGAACCCGTCTGTCTTTAAGGTCTCGATCACTTCAAGTCCGGAAAGGACGCCGTAGCATCCGTCGAAAATGCCGGCATTGATGACCGTGTCGATATGCGACCCCAGCATCAAGGGCTTCGTAGAGCCGGCCGCCCCCGACGGCGTCCAGATGCCGAAGACGTTGCCGATGCGGTCCACTGCGACCTCGAGTCCGGCCTCCCGCATCCAAGAGGTTAAGCAATCCCGACCGAGCTTGTCGGTGTCGGATGCGGCAAGCCTGATCAGACGCCCATTATCGTCTCTGCCGATTGAACCCAGTTCGAGGAGACGTCCGAGCAGACGCTTTGCATTCACCGATGATCCAGTCATGCCACTGCCTCCGCATTCCTCGACAGAACGGTGCCGGGAGCTTCCCCGACAATTTCCTCATATTTGACAGGGTCGGTCGCGCCCTCAGTGTTGATCACGAGAACCCGCGAATACGGACCAAGCTGCAAGGCGGCCTTGCTCGCCGGATCGCCGATTGCCTTGATCAACCCTGCCAGGCCTACGCCTCCGCTTTCACCTGCCACCACCGCCGGATCGCCCGCGGTTGGATACGCCAGTTTCCTCATCACGGTGATGGCGTCATCCTCGTCTACAGTCATGAAGGCGTCGGCCACGCGCGAGAGGATACGCCAGGCCACCAATGAGGGTTCGTAGCACTCCAGCATCGCCATGACCGTCGGTTCGCCATGGGGGATGATCACAGGATGCCCCGCCTTGGCGGTTTCGACGATGCAAGCGGCTCGGCTCGGATCAACGACGGTGAACACCGGTCGTTCGTCACCCAGGACGATGGCGAGATGGCCGGCGGCGGCCGCGGCGACACCGCCGACGCCAGACTGAACGAACACATGTGTCGGAGGCTCCGGCATCTTCCTGAGCGCCTCCTGGATGATCGCGGTGTAGCCCTGCATCACAAGGCCGGGAATACGCTCATAGCCGGGCCATGACGTGTCTGACACGATCGTCCATCCACGTTCGGCAGCGACTTTGGATGCTTCTCTCACGGAGTCGTCGTAAGTGCCCTCCACCCGGATCATGTCCGCGCCGAACCGGGCTATCGCCGCGACCCGTTCGTCGCTGACACCGGAATGCACAAAGATGGCTGCCTTCGCGCCGACAAGCTGAGCGCCCTGTGCGACGGAGCGTCCATGGTTGCCGTCTGTGGCGCAGGCGACCGTCATGGTTTGCGTGATTGCGGCGACGTCAGGCATGTGAAGTTCCGACACGTCGACCTGCCGGGACAATCGCCTGCTGGCCTCTTCGAGGACGAGCCGGATCACGGCGTACGATCCGCCGAGCGCCTTGAAGCTGCCGAGACCGAGCCGGAATCCTTCGTCCTTCAGGTGGATGCTGGAGACGCCGAGCTCGTGAGCGAGCGCGGACAGGGATACGAGAGGCGTCTCCGCGTTGTTTTCCCGGTAGCAGAGGAACCGCTGAACCTCTGTCACGGCCTCTACGCCAAGCGTTTCCGAGTCACGCGGATCGAGCGGAGTCTTGTATGCAGCATTCAAATTTTTGAGAAACATGATGGACCTCGCTAAGTTCGAGGGGAAATATATTGCATCTCACACGCAGAGTGCGCTGTATCTCAGGGCTGAATTTGCAAGTTTGTTTCGTTTGGAGGTCCAAATGGGTGAGACTGCACGCCGGGTGCCATTGGATGATTTCGACCGGCAGATCCTCGCCATCCTGCAAAAGGACAACATGACGCCGCAACGGACGATCGGGGAGGCGGTGAACCTGTCCGCTCCCGCTGTCCAGCGCCGGATGAAGAGGATGACGGAGGCTGGCGTGATCCAAGCGAACGTCGCGATCGTTGATCCCGCTGCGCTCGGCCATCCGATCACCATCTTCGTCGAGGTCGAAGTCATCAGTGAAACGGCGGAGCAGATCGAAAATGCGAAGCGCGAGTTCGCCGCCACTCCCGAGATCCAGCAATGCTACTATGTGACGGGCGAGGCGGATTTCGTCCTGGTCATTGTCGTACCTTCAATGACTGCGTACGAGGCCCTGACCAAGCAGCTCTTCTTTGGAAACAACAACGTCAAACGGTTCCGCACATTTGTAGCGATGGACCGTATCAAGGCTGGCCTCGAAGTCCCTGTGCTGTGAACCCAGCTTAGGCCGGCTGAAAAAATGGCTTAACTGTCGCGCTATATCGTTGAGCGCTTGAGGCGGTGTGGCGGAGGAGTTGGAATGTCCGCTTTTGTGCAAATTAAAATGTCACGTCCGGCTGCTTCAGCCAGTTAGATATGCGACATTCGGCATCTCCAACCGCTCCATGGAATCGTTTCAGCCCTTCTGGCAGCGCAGCTCGGGATAGAAGAGCAAAACGGGACCGCTGACACTGAAGCGGAGCCTGAACCGATGGCCGCAGCCGTCGTCGCGACGCCGGATGAAGCCTAGGGGCATCGTCGGCGCCATGCCCGAATCCAAAATCCCGCAACTGATCTTCTCCCTGAGCGTCACGAACTATGGCTCCGACAACCTGCACAAGAAGATTAGTGCCTTTACAATAGATCGCTTATCCGCAATCTTTGCCCGATGGATTAACAAACAAGCAATCGGTACGAAAGAAGACGCGCACGCCAACGGTCACCCAGAGCCAATAGGAGATCGAAGCATGAGACAGAAGAACGTTCGGATCTATCGAAATCCAGACCGGGGCGAGTCCGTCAAGGTTGCCTGGGGCGAGGGCGGTGAGAACGACTATTCTGACGTTGACGCGGCCGCGACCGCCCTTGGCTGTTCGACAGAGTGGTTGGAGCAAAACCTGAAGGCTAGCTTTCTCACGAGCGTTGGCATATCGGAACTCGACCTGTATTGGGACGACTCGATGTGGCGCTCCGACACAGCAGGCAGGAATTTCAGTATAAAAGACCGCGTCAGTCTGTTTGGTGAGATTACTGCCGTGGATGACGAAAAGGGAGAGGTTACCATTCGGATCAATGGCGTTCCTGTGGCTGTCACCTTGTCGAACGAGAACGTTGTTCTTCTCGCAAGGAATTAGGCGTGATGAGCGGGAGCGCTAATTCTTCTCCTCCCGATACGGCAAAACCGTCGAAGTTGTACCCATCGATGATGATGACGATGTTCACACGTCGCCGCGACCTGCGAAGGCAAAGTTCTGCGGCATCTCCTCGAGCGTTGCTTTGATGTAGATGCGCCCGCACATGACTAGCCTCCTCGCCAATTAAAGCTTGTGGCTGTCGCGTTATAGTCAAGGCGTGCGACTCCGCCGAAGATGGCGGACATCCGGAATGTCCTGCTAAAATCTCTTCGCAACCTGGTACTCATTCGCTTCCCAGGATCGATGCCTCTCCGCGCGGTCGATCTCGAATTGAAGCTCGAGGCGGCGCGCTTTCAGCTTTTCAACGTTGGTCACGCATTTAATCTCCATTCAGATCCGGAGGCACGACCGAGCTCGCCGGATCGTATTCTCTTAATTTCCCGCTCTTCATGGGTTGGTAAATCAACTCGCGGTATTCGCTGCCTTTGCGGGTATTGACGTATGCTTCAATTACATCGACGCAGGTTGGCTCAGGTAACATCCACTCTTCAGCCAACGTCGACTGCGCGACGAGAAGTCCGACAAGGATCGTCGCAAAACTGCAAAACGGTTGAAATTTCATGATTCCCTCGACTTTTGAGGGAGATAGTCGGAGCACTCCCGATTCTGTCAATTGGGAACGGTGACCATTATCAGATCCGGAAGGCTCCGAAGGGTTAATCGCGCGAGTGGCTCGCTCGGAGCCTTCCAGTGTCCGGTGGGTTTGGGACAGCACAAATTATGCAGGACATGGCCGGCTTGAACAGTCGGACAAAGGTCCTGAAGGCGCCCGAGCCTAAGTCCGATCAATCTCGGACTTAGGTCCGATGTTCAGAAACAACGCTAATGACGTATTAAGGATCCGAGGCGTGAGACACAGCCTTGCCAATGACTATGCGTAAACCGGAATGGGAATGAAACATGAAAAAGCTCGCTATCGCAGCGCTAGCGTTCGCGACTGCGTTGTCAGCGTCGCCGGCATTCTCTCAGATCTACTTTGAGTATGGCGCAGGACCTCGCTACTACGATGATCCACCAGCGCCACGGTACTATCGCTACTCGCCACGCTACGCATACGATGACGACGATGACGACTATCGCGATGGCCAACGGTGCTGGACACAGAAATACTACAGATACCGCTATGGCCATCGGGTGGTGCGATACAGGAACGTTTGCGACTAGAGCGCGCCGGCCTGCCTCCGATCTGATCATCGGCGGTTCGGGGTCAGGATCGATCTCCACGATGATGTCCGGCGTGTCGTTCTTGGCGAACCGACCTTGCGGTCAATGGGCGATGCGAAACGTTTCCTTGACGTCGCCATTCGCTATGCAAGCGGCCCATTTATTCTCGAAAGGATTACAGTCAGTCCACTCGCCTCCGAGTCCATCAGAGAAGCGTGTGGTAGCGGGCGACAGTAGATAAATCTCGTCTTGGAAGTCGTCTGATGTTCGCGAGAACAGTGCCATGTCCTTTTGGAGCGCCGGGCGCGACAAAAAGCGCCTCGAAGCGCTCAAATATCCGCTCCGCATTTCCCGGGAATTTGGTTATCAGCTGCTTCCATCCTGTCGCTTTCCAACCCCCTGATATTTGCGGCCCGACGCGCCTAGAGCGGCGGCGGATCTAAGCTAGGACCAAGCTGCCTCATTTCAAGCATCGCTTCGCAGGATGCTCCAGCAAGCAATGCCAGTTGCTCCGTGTCATGTACGCCTTGCCGGTAGATCTCGATGATGATCGACGCCAGATGAACTGTGGTGTCGTGATCGTTGATCGCGTGCTTTTCCGTGATGCGCTGCAACACCTCATCGCAGACGGTCAAATCCTCCGATGTGAGGGGTTCATCACGTTGTCGCATTTTACCCTCCTCGTCATTCGTCCGGCAGGTGCTGTCGGCCGAATCCCATCGAGATATTCGATCACCGCGCTTCGCAAGGCCATCTGCCAGTCATGTCGCATGTTGCATTCCATGTTGCATGGAGTAGCCGCTACCTCTTTGAAATGCCTGAAAACCAACGGCAATAGGTTGCAACATGATGCGACATGACAATGAGACAAATCTGCCTGATCGCAATTAGTATCTACCGGAAATCATTGATGAAATTGATTGGCTGGGGAACCTGGATTCGAACCAAGATCGACGGAGTCAGAGTCCGCTGTTCTACCATTGAACTATTCCCCAGCAGGTGCGGCGCTCGAAGCGGCTCCGCTGGTGTGCGGCGCTTATAAACAAAAGATCGAGGATTGCAAATACCTGTTTCGAAAAAAATCCACCGTGACGTTCGGATGGTTTTTGGTGCCATCTGGGAGGTCTAATATCCCGCCTGCCAAAAAGAATTTGGCGATTTCGCCGTGCGCTGGTATCTTCGCGCCAACGCAAAATCGAATGAGCGCCTGCTGCATACCTTTGGACTTGCGCGGCGCGGTGGAAAAAGAACGTGGAAGACCCCGAAGGCGGCTCAAGGCCGCAAGGTAACGGGGCGTCGGCGGCAGGGCGCAGGGATGGCAAGAAATCCAGGCGCCGCAAGGGCAAGCGTGGCGGGCAATCCCGCAATGCGAACCAGACCGCTCAGCATGTCCTCTCCGGAGATACCGGAGAGGCGGCGCGCCCAATTGAAGCCGGCAACGCGGCGCGCAAGCGAAAGCGTCGCCGTCGTGGCGCGGGCGCTTCAGGCGAAGCCATGCAGCAGCCGCAACGGGCAAGCAACGAAATCTCCGCAACCGCAGGACGCGCCGTTCCCGGCGACAGCGAATCGATGCCGAGCCGACGAAATCGCCGCAAGCATCGCGGCAAGCGCGGCCTTCAGGGGCGTCCGCTGGCGCACGAAAAGCCGCCGGTCGGACACGCGGTCCAGTCGCAGCAGCCAGTGCCGGCCGGACGGAACGGACCTGCGGAATCGCGAACCGGCCAGAACGACAATCGTACGGCACGCCAATCCGACGGCGGGCAGCGCAGCCCGGGCGAACACCCGTGGCCGGACGAGCTCTATGCCGCTCTCGATCTCGGCACCAACAATTGCCGTCTGCTGATCGCCCAGCCGACGCGACCGGGCCAGTTTCGCGTCGTTGACGCCTTCTCCCGGATCGTGCGTCTTGGCGAGGGGCTGGCGGCAAGCGGTCGCCTCTCCGACGATGCGATGGATCGCGCCGTTGATGCGCTGCGCGTCTGCGCTTCAAAGCTGAAGAACCGCGAAATCCGCCGTATGCGGCTGATTGCTACCGAGGCCTGCCGGCAGGCGAGCAACGGCGCCCAGTTCCTTGACCGTGTCGTTGCCGAAACCGGGCTTGAACTTGAGATTATCGATCGGGAGACGGAAGCGCGGCTGGCCGTCTCCGGCTGCTCGTCGCTTGTCGGGCGCGAGACACGCTCGGTCGTTCTCTTCGATATCGGCGGCGGCTCCTCCGAAATCGCGGTCATCCGCATCGGTGATAACCGCTTCAATCGTCTCGCCAACCACATCACGCACTGGACCTCGCTTCCCGTCGGCGTCGTCACGCTTTCGGAGCGCCATGGCGGACGTGATGTCACGCCGGATGTCTTCGAGGGCATGGTGGGGGAGGTGGAAGGCATGCTTGACCGCTTCGATTGCCCTGCGATCGACATCGGTCATGCGGATGATTTCCACCTCATCGGCACCTCGGGAACAGTCACGACGCTCGCCGGCGTTCATCTCGACCTGCCGCGATATGACAGACGCAAGGTCGATGGCATCTGGCTTTCGGATGACGAGGTCTCGGCGATGCAGGCAAAGCTGCTGTCGTGGGATTTCGCAAGCCGCGCCGCCAATCCCTGCATTGGGCCGGATCGCGCCGATCTGGTGCTCGCAGGCTGCGCCATTCTCGAAGCGATCCGCCGTCGCTGGCCGAGCCCGCGCATGCGTGTTGCCGATCGCGGCTTGAGGGAAGGCCTGCTCACGGACATGATGGCGGACGACGGCGTGTGGCGGCGCCACCGCAACCGCCGCGGCCAGCGCGGCAAATAGGGGACAAGCATGGCGAAGCCAACCATTGCGGGTAACCGCACCGGCCGCAAACTCGGCCAGCGCGTCAAGAACAAGAAGATGAAGGCGTCGTCGCGGCAATGGCTGCAGCGTCACATCAACGATCCCTACGTGCAGCGCGCCCAGCTCGAGGGTTATCGCGCGCGCGCCGCCTTCAAGCTGCTCGAGATCGATGAGAAGCACAACATCTTGAAGGGTGCTCGTCGCATCATCGATCTTGGCGCTGCACCCGGAAGCTGGTCGCAGATCGCCGCCAAGGTCACCGGCTCGACCGATGAGGATATCCGTGTCGCGGCGATCGACTTTTTGGAGATGACTCAACTGCCGGGCGTGAAGATCCTGCAGCTGGACTTCCTCGATCCGTCAGCACCGGCTCAGTTGATCGAGGCCGTCGGCGGCACGCCGGATTTGGTAATCTCGGATATGGCGGCGCCCACCACCGGCCATCATCGCACCGACCATCTGCGCACCATGCACCTCTGCGAAGTAGCGGCCCACTTTGCTGTCGAAGTGTTGGGTGAGGGCGGTCACTTCCTGGCAAAGACGTTCCAGGGCGGCACGGAACGCGAGCTTCTCAACATGCTGAAGCGGCATTTCAAGCAGGTCGTTCACGTCAAGCCGGCGTCCTCGCGCGCGGAGTCGGTCGAAATGTTCTTGCTGGCGAAAGGCTTCAAGGGTCGCCAAGCGGAGCCCGACATTCCCGAAGCTTGATCTTTGGGTCGGTCTTGAGTGATGATCGGCCTCCCAAGACTTGGAATGCCCGGCTACCATGCTCCTCTACGTCACCCTCGGAACCAACGACATCGATCAGGCGAGGCGGTTCTACGACATCGTCCTGCCGCTGCTCGGTTACCGCCGCCAGCGCTACTCCGAAGAAGAAATTGGCTATGCCGCAGATGGGGATACCCGCTGCCGGCTCTGGATCGTAACCCCATTCAACTGCAGGCGGGCGTCGAGCGGAAATGGTTCGATGGTCGCGCTTCATGCCGAGCGCCGCGTTGACGTGGACGCATTCCACGCCGCGGCGCTTGCCGCTGGCGGTGTCGATGAAGGTGCGCCGGGATTGCGACCGTTCCATGCCAATTTCTATGCTGCTTACGTCCGCGATCCGGATGGCAACAAGTTGAGCGCCGTCTGTGAGAACCCGGAATAGCCCTTACTTCACGGCCTGTTGTTCCGCCTCGATCGTCGCTGGGGCTAGACGCTTTGCCCGGTGGCCGGAAACGAGCGCGCCGGCGCTCTTGTCCATCCGGATGAAGGGGAAGGTTGCCACGAGGGTCAGGATCGCGATGACATAGAAGGCAATGTGGAAGTCGGCCACCTGCAGCGCCTCGCCGCGGAAATAGATCGACGTTTCCAGGATCGCGGCGGCAACAGCAACTCCCAGTGCCAAGCTGATCTGCTGCATCACCGAACTCATCGACGTTGCCTGGCTCGCCTGCGCGTCGTCGATGTCGGCGTATGCCAGGGCGTTGACACCGGTAAAGAAGAACGACCGCGAAAAGCCGCCGATCAGAAGAATGGCGATGATGACGAGGTGCGGCGTCTGCGGCGTGAAGAAGCCGGTCGTGACCGTCACGATCGTCGTCACGCCTGCCGCCGAAAGCAGCGTGGTGCGGAAGCCGGCCGCCGCGAAGACGCGGCGAGCCATGAACTTGGTGGTGATGGCGCCGATCGCGCCGGCAAAGGTGATGAGACCCGACTGGAAGGGCGTCAGGCCGAAGCCGAGCTGCAGCATCAAAGGCGTCAGGAATGGCATGGCGCCGATACAGATGCGAAACAGCGTGCCGCCGGTTGTCGATGCGCGGAAGGTCGGGTTTCGGAAGAGGTTCAGGTTGAGGATCGGCGCCGGATGTCGTTTGGCATGGCGCACGTAGAGAAAACCGCAGACGAGACCGATTGCCGTCGCCGTGATGCCGATAATGGGAGGCAACGCCGGCAGGCTGACGACGGAAAGGCCGAAGACGACGCCGGCGGCCGAAAACGACGTCAGCAGGAAGCCGATAAAATCCAGCTTCGGCGGCGCCGTCGCCTCCACCTCGGGCAGGAAGATCGTTGCGAGCCAGACGCCGATGATGCCAACCGGCACGTTGATCAGGAAGATCCAGTGCCAGGTGAAATAGGTGGTGATGAAGCCGCCGAGCGGCGGGCCGGCCAACGGTCCGACGAGCGCAGGAATGGTCAGCAGCGCCATTGCCGAGACAAGCTCGCTTCGTTTCGTCGTTCTCAGAAGCACGAGGCGACCGACTGGCGTCATCATCGCACCGCCCATGCCCTGCAGGAAGCGGGCGAAGACGAACTCGATCAGGCCCGACGAGATTGCGCAGAAGATCGAGCCGACGACGAAGACGCAGATGGCGAGGCGGAAGATGCGCTTGGCGCCGAACCGGTCCGCCATCCAGCCGCTGATCGGAATGAAGACCGCGAGCGACACCATGTAGGAGGTCAGCGCCAGCTTCAAGGTGATCGGCCCGACGTGAAGATCATTGGCGATTGCCGGCAGGGCGGTCGATATGACGGTGGAGTCCATCTGCTCCATGAAGAGAGCGACGGCGAGGATCAGCGGGACGATGCGGTTCATACGCGAATGCCTTGAAGGTCTTGCGAAGGCGGCTCGGGAAGCCAGTGCTCTGTAGTCCTCGGAAAAGGCTCTGCCAACCTCTCTTTCCGCTTCTGAAGCACGTTTGCATCACGTCTGCGTGAGACCGCTTGTTCAGCAATTTCAATGGTCAAGATCGACATATGTTTGTTTCGAACAGCTGCAAGAAACGCGGCGGTCGGTTCGTCATTGGGGTGTGCGGTAAAGAGGTCGCACGTTATTGGAAGGATTGGATATGGCAGTACCGTCGGGGATGAAACGGCGCACTTTGTTTGCTGCGGGCATCGGCCTGCTGGCGGCGCCGATGATTTTGAGAGAGACGGCCGCAATGGCCGCAAGTGGAGAAAAGACCAAGATGGATGCGACGACGCAGCCCCAATTCAATCAATTCAAGCTCGGCTCTTATAAGTTTACTGTCTTCAAGGACGGCGCCACGATTGCCGAAAAGCCTTATGAAACCTTCGGGACCAATCAGAAGCCGGAAGCGGTCCAGGAGCTGCTTGCGAAGAATTTCCTGCCGACCGATAAATTCGTTAATAGCTATGCCCCGACGCTGATCGATACCGTATCGGATGTCATCCTCATCGACACCGGCTTTGGTGAAGGCGGTCGCGCCCGCGGCAGCGGCCAGCTTCGCGAGGGGCTCAAGGCTGCCGGCTATACGCCCGACGACATCACGCTGGTCGCGCTGACCCACTTGCATGGCGATCATATCGGCGGCCTGATGGAAGGTGGCGCTCCGGCTTTCAAGAATGCGCGTTATGTCATCGGTCAGATCGAATTTGATTTCTGGACCGATAAGGCCCGCGAGGGCACGCCTGCCGAAGGTGGCCACAAGGCGGTTCTCGCCAATGTGGTGCCCTTTCCGAGAAAGCGACCTTCATCGGCGATGGCGGCACTGTCGCAAGCGGCATCACCGCGATGCTGGCGCCGGGTCACACGCAGGGCCACATGGTTTTCCACGTCGAATCCGAGGGCAAGCGCCTCCTGGCGACAGGTGACACTGCCAATCACTATATTCTGTCGCTGCAGAAGCCGGACTGGCAGGTTCGCTTCGATATGGACAAGGCGCAGGCAGCAGCCACGCGCCGCAAGGTGTTCGGCATGATCGCCGCCGACAAGGTTGCCTTCGTCGGCTACCACATGCCGTTACCGGCCGTCGGCTTTGTCGAGACGTACGAGGATGGCTATCGCTTCGTTCCGAAGACCTATCAGTTCGACCTGTGAGGTCGCTGCATGGCAGCCATACCAAGCCCGGCGGACACGTCGGGCTTTTTGCTATTCCCTTCCTGTCATAGACGTGTTACCAGCCCTCGCCAACTTCCAACGCAACCCTTGCACACCGCCGGTGCGGACGATTCGTTCCGGGAGGCGTTGCATTTTCTTAATTGAAGGAAATTGGCCATGGCTCGCATCATAGAAACCCCCACCGGTTTGGACGCACTCACCTTCGATGACGTGCTCCTGCAGCCTGGTCATTCCGAGGTTTTGCCCGGTCAGACGAGCGTTGCAACACGCATCGCCACTGATTTCGAGCTGAACATCCCGATCATCTCTTCGGCCATGGATACCGTCACGGAAAGCCGCCTTGCCATCGCCATGGCGCAGGCCGGCGGGCTTGGCGTCATCCACAAGAACCTGACGCCGTCCGAGCAGGCCGAGCAGGTCCGCTAGGTAAAGAAGTTCGAAAGCGGCATGGTCGTCAACCCGGTGACGATCGGCCCTGATGCGACGCTCGCCGATGCGCTGGGCCTTATGAAGACCTACAGCATCTCGGGCATTCCGGTCGTAGAAAAGTCCGGCCGTCTCGTCGGCATTCTGACCAACCGCGACGTCCGCTTCGCGTCGGATCCGAAGCAGAAGATCTACGAGTTGATGACGCGCGAGAACCTCGTCACCGTCAAGGAAAGCGTCGACCAGCAGGAAGCCAAGCGTCTGCTTCACGCGCATCGCATCGAGAAGCTGCTGGTGGTCGACGGCGAAGGACGCTGCGTCGGTCTTATCACCGTCAAGGATATTGAAAAGTCGCAGCTGAACCCGAACGCATCTAAGGATGCGCAGGGCCGACTTCGCGCCGCTGCTGCCGTTGGCGTCGGTGACGATGGTTTCGAGCGTGCCGAACGCTTGATCGAGGCAGGCGTCGATCTTCTGGTCGTCGATACCGCCCATGGCCATTCGCAAGGCGTTCTCAATGCCGTGACACGCGTAAAGAAGCTTTCCAACTCCGTGCGCGTCATGGCCGGCAACGTGGCGACATCGGAAGGCACCAGGGCATTGATCGATGCTGGTGCGGATGCCGTCAAGGTCGGTATCGGCCCGGGCTCGATCTGCACGACACGCATCGTTGCCGGTGTCGGCGTTCCCCAGCTCGCCGCCATCATGTCGGCCGTCGAGGCAGCCCAGGCCCAGGACATTCCCGTCATCGCGGACGGTGGCATCAAGTTATCCGGCGATGTCGCCAAGGCGATCGCATCCGGCGCTTCCGCCGTCATGATCGGCTCGCTGCTTGCCGGTACCGATGAAAGCCCGGGCGAAGTCTATCTCTACCAGGGCCGTTCCTTCAAAGCCTACCGTGGCATGGGCTCCGTCGGCGCCATGGCGCGCGGCTCGGCAGACCGCTACTTCCAGGCCGAAGTGCGTGACACGCTGAAGCTCGTGCCTGAGGGCATCGAAGGCCAGGTTCCCTACAAGGGTCCGGTCTCCGGCGTCCTCCACCAGCTTGCAGGCGGCCTCAAGGCGGCCATGGGTTATGTCGGCGGCAAGGATATCAAGGAGTTCCAGGAGCGCGCGACCTTCGTCCGCATCTCCGGCGCTGGCCTTCGCGAAAGCCATCCCCACGACGTCACGATCACCCGCGAAAGCCCCAACTATCCGAGCGCCGGCGGCTGACAATGAACGCGGGCAGCCGTATTCCGCTCTGGACTATCGCGCTGCTCGCGGCCATCTGCCTTGGCGTGCTTGCGTGGACGACATTCGGCTTTGTCGTCCCCTTCAAACATGAGACCGGGCAGGCGGTTCTCGATATCTATTTCGCCGGTTACGACGAATTGACCATCGGCCGGATGCAGCGACTCCTCGGCGAGAACGAGATCGCCAACAATTTGCTGCGGGCGATGTATGCCGGTCCCGAGCTGATCTTCCCGGCGCTTCTGACTGCACTTCTGCTGCTGGTGTTGATGAGGTTGAGACCCAGCGGCTCTTACTTCAATCGCCCGATCCGTCCTTCCCTGATCAAGCTCGTCTATGCGCTTCCCTTCATCTATGGCCTTGCCGACTACGGCGAGAACATCTCCAGCCTGGTTGCTTTCGCAGACAGCGCCTGGACGGATCAGGCCGCTGACCTATTGCCGTGGATGACGCGACTGAAGTTTGCGAGTCTCGCCATCTGTCTGATCGTCATTGCCCGTTTCGCCCTCGTGCGCGCGATGCATCGCGAAGAGAGCGAGCGATAGTCTCACTGCGGCCGACGGC
>Ga0123342_1003938_pt1 | contig 23275 bp, 7 predicted proteins | sample Turbeawhitnodule_FD_89960 | JGI IMG/M metagenome (GOLD analysis project Ga0123342, IMG submission 89960) | Root nodule microbial communities of legume samples collected from Mexico - Turtle bean Mexico white nodule | ecosystem: Host-associated > Plants > Roots > Nodule | place: Mexico: Nepantla... | reverse complement strand
TCATAATGTCCCACTGCTAAATTTCTCTCAGTTTAGGTTGAGCAACGAGTCTGTTTCAGTAAATGAGGTTTGGGGAGTGATTTGGATCGCGGTCGTCAACGAAATATGGAAACATAGAAACAGAGTTATATTTAGAGGGGGTGTAATAGATGTTTTGGAAGTTCTCGCTTTGGTGCAACTAAAGGCATGGGCTTGGGTTACTTCCAAGTCGCAGGATGCAATCTTTTCCTTCTCTGATTGGTGTGTTGCTCCTTTGGTCTGTATGAAGATGATGTTTTGATGTTTTGTTTGGGTATAAGAGTGAGGGTTGTAGGCGGTTCTCTCCGGATTTATTTAAGTATTTAGGAGTTGGTGGGGTGTGTGTTGTGGAAAGAGTTAAAGGTTGTGTGTTTTGTATAAGGGTTGGGTCACCCCTAAAGTGACTCACATTTATTTATTGTTTATTGCTGATAAAAAAAAAAACAAAATCTTTTTAAGAATTTCAAAAGTTGTAAAACATTTATGTTTTTGATAGATTGATAAAAAATTATCTATTGATTACTTTCTACGGTTCTCTATAAATTCGATAAAAAAAACCTCTGTCAAAACTTTTAAAATTTAAAAAAAAATTCTACATTGATGCTAAAAAAACTAATGTATAGAATATTTTACAAATTGATTTTAACACAATAATGTGGAAAATCCTTTCTAAACTATTTTTAACATATGTATAAATTTATCTTACTAGTACACAAGAATCACTACTCACAAACCACATCAGTTTTTACTAATAAAACATATAATAATCTATCAGCAAATGTATACATGTAAATTAATTTTACATTTTTCAATCACAATCTATTATTATATATATTAACTTTACTGAATTTTATAATAACCATCATAAAAATCATATTAAAAATAATTTATAATTTATTGATAATATAAAAATTAATCTCATAATCCATGCTCATATATATTGTATATATTGATGGAATTAGAAAATAAATTTAGATAGATTGTGTGTGGGGTAGATTGAAAGATACTTTAAAATCCTGAGTTTTCAATGGAAGTTATTTTTGGAAATGAATAATGAAAAAAAATGTTACTAAAAATGAAGAAATATCTAAAAGCACTAAAAACAAAGGATGTAATGTATGTGAATGTAATTCCATGGTGTGGTCCCCACCTTACCTTCCTCTGCTGTGCGCTTTATTGCCACCTCAGCATTCCACTTCCCTTATCTACCGTAGACGCCAACTTCATTTCGGAATTTTAATTTCTCTATTTAATTTTATTTATTTACTTATTCATTTTCTTTTGGAGTGCACGTTATTCCTATTCATCATGCCCTCTCATAGCTTTTCTGTGACATTCTACTTTCATTAATGAGTTACTCAATACTCCATTCAATAATATATATTTGCCTCATCAATTTTGCTGAAAACTTTTAGGTGATTAAAGATAGAATTAATTTAAAATAATATTTAAATGAATTTTATGATAATAAATTAGACTTAAATTTATTTTTTTAATAAAATAGTATAGTTTAGTGTAATGAGAATTGTTGAACTTATTATGTTATATGTTATTATTGCCTATAAATATCTTGTTTCATACTTGAAATATAAATACTTGAGATATAAATGTTTCAATGTGTAAGAAAAGTATGTTAAAAAATTTAAATTAAAAAAACTAATTTATAATTGCACTGGTATGGACTGAACGATCAAATACCATAACTCGGTTTTTTTGACCGAGTCAACTGAGCGTGACGCGTTTGTGCAGGCCTATCGGTACACCTAAACTATTAACGCTCAAATCAATGTCAGTAAAACTAAACTACCATTAAGAACTAAGTAATACGCTCCTAAGTGTGATCTGCCGACACAATAAGGTAAGTCCATTAAAATAATATAAATAACGCATATCCTAAGAACAAGGTACGTCATTATCATTGTACACCTCCAAGTGCCGAATACCCCTTTTGCTAACTTGAGCGTCAGAGTGCCTTCTGCAAGTACCCCCCATTCGACATTCACTTAAGATAGGGCGACCGAGACATGAAGGAACAACGTCAAAGCGAGAAGGATCACATTGAAGCTCTAATAGTCTGCCCGAAGGAAGGAAAAAGATAAAACCAGTCAATAGTTCTCTATGTCTTATCTTCCTAACAAAAATAATAATATATAAATGAAAAACATTCTTACCTTATAAATTTGTAAGTAAATTTGTTACCTTATAAATTTGTAAGTAAATTTGTTTTAGGAAGATGAATCACTCCTTAATATCTTTCATTATTTAAATTTGTAACAAAAAATTCACATTAAGTACTTATGCAGACATAAGAAAAACAAATGACTTGTAATATGACAGAATTGATGATTTGAATATCAATGTTTGTATTAATAAGATTATCTAGACATTGGTGCTTAGTAGTGTTAATAAAGAAAGAGAAAGGGTTGGTTTGAAATATAGATAATATAAAAATGAGGAAAAATTGTGAGCCACAATTAATTGAACTAGGGTTTAGGAGAAGTTATTTTGTTTGTTAGTTGGTTGGGCTATGCAACACGTAGCCTTTATAACACTTCCAAGTCAATATCAAACACAAGCACAAATCTCCCTCCAGATCTGTCTCATGTCCTTTCGCCCTACCCTACACTTTTGCCCCACTATCCCTTAATATTTTATTTATTCTTCTTATTATTATTATTATTGTTTTTAATCTTCCTTTTTATTGTTACAATAAAAAGGTTAAAAATACTTATAATTAATTATGCGTGTACATTAAAAAGCATTTTAGAAAAACACATTATTTTAGCAATATAAAGAATTATGCGTGACTATGTTGCATTTCTTCGTCCACTTGTTAGAAAATGTTTCTTTTCTTTCATCTTTTTTTTTTCTCCTTTTCTTCATCAAATCATTTATCAACACCCTCCTTTTATGCAAATTTGTGGCCCCTTCCATGCCTTTAGCCAACCAAACTTAGCTTGAAGGGTTATCAAAAAAAAATTGAAGTCACCTAGACAAAATTTTATCTAAATATTGGTTGATTTAAAAAAAATAAGATCTTAAATTTAAATTTTGTGAGTTAAAAAACATAATTCATAGGTTTTTTTTTTATATGATAACAGATGATTGTTGTTACTTGAGGTGTCAATGTCAAAATGATATTTAATCTAAAAGCTTTTATGAAAAAAACATAATTCATAGAAAACTACACCTACACCTAAAAAATAAGATAATAATACTTTGTATCAAATAACATAATTTAATTAAGTTTTAATTACTTTATCAATATTTTCAATCAGATGTATATTAAAAGGTTTTGTTCTATTGAATATTTAAAATATATTTTAGTTTTGTCAATTTATTTTATTAATAAAATGTAGTAATCATTATTTTTATTTTTATGTTCTCGCCTTTTATTCATTGAGTGATTAGTTTCTTCCTTTTAATTTCATTCATATTAACATGATTCTTTTCTTTTTAAGAAAAACTTAATCGATGAGTTAAAAAAATAAGAAAAAAATTAATCCATAAATTAGAGAAAAGATGAAAATAGCCATATGTCATCTTATTCACAACAAAATCTATAACATAATATTTAGATTAAAATAAAAAATATCCCAATAAAAACATTAAAAAAATTAAAATTTAAAATTTAGAATATAAATATGGTGTAGGGTGGATAGTAGCAATGTGTTATTTTTTTATTCTTTGAATTTAATTAAACTTTTTAATTAATATATCTTATCCATGTGTTCTTGAAGTATTTATGACAAGGTTTGTTTCTCTAGACAGGTGGAATAATATGATCCTCTAGTTTTGGGGGGTTTTAGTTTCATTTTGGGCCATAAAATTGAGTTGTGTTGATCCCATCAGAGAATTGAGACCTCTAGTTTTGGGGTAGAGGAAACCTGCAAACATGGGCAAACAAACTTCACATGCCTCCCTGGGGAAGATAAGTGGATATGCTTAAAACAAATTTTCACAAAATTTGATAGGTCACATTTTGGATATGTATTTTGATTAAAGTAAAAAAAATTAAAAAAATGGTCCTTCTCATTTTAAAATGAGTTGTGTTGAGCTTCCTAGGAAGTTTTATCTCATATATTTTGAAAAAAAAAATAGTAATATTGTTGTCCACAAGTTTTGCATATATGGAATGGTTCATAAAACCCTAACTTTTCCTTTGTATCCTCTCTATTTTTTTATTTTATTTTTAAACGGTTTTTCTAGAAAAGTATAGGGTTAACATTTAATTTAAGGGTGTCTAGTTGAAATTTTAGACCTTTTGGATATTTATAATAATTAAATTATTGAGATGAGTTATTGTCAATTTTTTTTTTGTAATAAACGAATTTCTAGTGTGAAATACGATGTTAAAATATTCATAAATGACTAATTTTTGATATAAATATTATAATATTGTAATACAGTTCACACTGAAAATTTATTTGTTACGTAAAAAAACATTATGAAAGATCTATTTTAATAATTTTCTTAGTACAAGTATCGGTCTAAAATTTGAATTAAGAACAAACTAAATTTCCTATTACAGTATAAAGACGAAAAACATATTTAACCTTTAATTTAATTAGAACTAATATTTGTTATTATTTGAAAACTAATTTTGATTGGATTGTGAGAAGTAAGGAAATAGGCTTTTGAAAGGTAGTTGAGTCTTAAGGAAATAATAGTAGAAAAGAATGGGAAGAAAGTACTTAAATTGAAAGTGAAGGGAGTGATTAGCTATTGTACTTTCTTCCATTTTGTATATTCTTGTTTATTCTAGGTGTCCTTCGTTAGGGCTATTCATTGTTGCTTTAACTTTAGAGACATTGCTAAACTCAATTATGCTTTCTATTTCAATTGGAATTTAATCACAAACATTGATTTTGACACCCACCCTTCTATGGCCCATTTCTATTCTGGACAATGGGCCCACTTCAACATTCCAATGCAAATTATCTTTTCACCTATTCATTCACTTAGGTTCCATATTTGGCCTCTGCATGTGTTGCCTTTCACCATCCCTTTCAATTTCAGAAACTAAATTAATATTAAGATAATCTTGTTTGAGTTGAATTACATGGCTTTTCATAGCAAATTTTATTCTTTAAAAATATTTAGTGAATGTTTAAAAGCAATTATTTAACGTTAATCCGTGGACACTTTCTCCACCGTTAACTACTAAATTAAACAGGTATTAAGAATAAGTGAGTCACATAATTTACTATTCTTATACAAATAAACAAAGTATTTTATAAAAAATAAAAAATAAAAAAATGGTGAATATTGAATGAGTTGAGTATTTGAAAAAGAGAATGAAAATTTTGTAACCAAACAAATGTTTTGTTTAAATGAAATGAAACTAAAGGTTAAAGAAAACATGTAGTATTAATTTTTTAAAATTACCTAATAAATTAAGAATGTATACGATTCAACATAAAATCAAAATGAATTCGAAGAATATCTACTTTATAGGTTCATTTATCATCATTTATAGCAATTGGAGAAAAAATCATTCACATAAAAGTTATAACTTCAACTTCAAATAATATCTAAGATCAAACATAATTTCTAAATTAATTTTTTTTAAAGTAACACGGAAGATAATATAGAAATTCATTATATCTGGAAGTAAATATTTCTGTTTAAGATTAATTAATTAATTACATGTACAATATTATATATATAGTAAAAGTTTTGAATTTATTTTATTTTTATTTTTTTACATTATTTATGTATATATATTGCATAAATGATTATTACAACTAGCAATGATTTAAAAAAAAAAAACAAGAAAAAGTTTGGTTGTACTCCACTTCGTTGTTCACGTCACTCTCTGTTTGGTGGATATTTAGAAGTCAAATTTGAATATTGATGCATGTGATGAGTCAAACTACAAACTCTTGTGGCCACACTTCATCGTTGACCATTGCCTTTAATTTTACTTCAAAACAAAGACCTACCCTTAAAATGTGATCCACGATTAATTTTCTATTAATGTACTTCTGCCTCATGCAATAATAGTGACTTCAAATAAAATGAATTAGTAAAGTTGACAAGACAAACAACCCATCTATAATTTCTTCTTTGTGATTAATGTGCCAAAATTCCCCTAAATTTAAATATATTAGAAAGGGGTATTATTTTCTTTTACATATAGAAAAATTTATATTTTTTTAGAATAAACTCTTTCACAAGAGTTAAGGTGGTATTCAGTGAAATTAGACTTATATTTATGATATTCTATATGAAATCTAAAAGTCATACATTTTCATTAATGTTTTCATTGTGCCATTTACATTATCTGACAAATCCTCCTCAATATATCTCCATATAATTTTAATAATTTTTTAAAATAACCTAACGAAGCATAATCTCATATCTTTAAATAATCTTAGTTGCACATGTACTCTCATACCTCTCTTTCGACTACAATAATTTCATTTTTTCACTAACCGTAGTGTTTGAGAGAACATTTTCATCATTTTACATGTTTAAATTTACTTATAAGATAAAGACACACTTACCTAAGGACTTGAGTCTTTTGTAGCTAGTTTTTTAGTTTTATATTTCATTTTTTCATCTTATTTTTTTTTTCGACTTTCAGATCGTACAATAAACAAACGAAAATACAACCATCATCAGTAAAAAATACTACAAAATTTACTTTAAACATCATCGTTTACCACCCGTCATTACAAGCAACCACTTTATAACAATTATAATTTTTTTTATAGAATTAAAAGTTATTATAAATAATAAAAAGTAGGAGATCACATGTAAGTTCTAGAAAAATTAAGGGTAGTGTAAGTATAATCTGTTCTCAAATAAAAGAGAAACAGCATAGAAAGTTATTTTCTCCCTCAAATGTTCCCCAAGAACTTTTTTTTTTTCAGTGTTATCAGAATATATACTCTTTCTTTTCTAAAAGCATGTTTAACATGTGTTATTATTTTCCCTTATTTTGTTGTTGGCTGAGTTTTTAACATGTTAGTATCTATATCTAAATTATTTGAGCTGAGTTTTAAAATAAAAAATAAGTTAATTTAACTTTAAGACGAAATAATCTGTAATTATGTATGTCGAAACATAAAAAGCAGAAATAAAATTACTTTTTTTACAGCACATGACGTAAGTTGTTAACCAATTAACCTAATTAGGTTGTAATATAAAGTTAGACGAATTATTGTTGTCCTTGTGCAAGCATACTTCATTTCACATTAAGGGAATTGTTTTTTTCTTCTTCACACCACTTTATTTCATATTCATAGCAGTGAATGGAATGGAAATTAGTGTGGACAGGGGAGAGACAACATGGGATTGTAAAACAGGGATTGTTTCCAAAAATATCAATCATACTTTTCCTTTAGAAGTATACATCATTGATTATCAAGTAGTACCATCATAGGTTAAACATGATGAAGGTAAGAAATGTTTTTAGAGATTTTATATCAATTAGAGATAAAATAAAGTAGTATATAAACGAACTTAAACTTTATTTTACATGTTAATTTTGTAAGACTGAGTTAAATTTAAAATACACTTCTATATATGATATTAGAATAATTTAGAGTTTATTATAACGAAAATTTGTTGGACCTATCATATCACTCATTATCAGATCGTTATTAATTCACCTATAAATGTCTAGTCTCATATATGAGTTGACAGTCTTAATGAGAGAAACGTGTGTTGTAAAGTTGACATCGATTAAAGATAAAAACCAGTAAATATAAATTTAATTTCCAAGTTGATTTTAATTAAACAAAAAATAATAGCTGTAGTGAACCTTGAAATTGTTTCCAAACATATCAATCATACTTTTACTTTAGAAGTATAGATAATTATTATCAAGTAGTACAATCATAGGTTAAAAATAAAGGTAAGAAATGTGGTTGAAGATTTCATAATAATTTATTAGAGATAAAACAAATTCGTAATATATAAATAGATGCAAACTTTATTTTACAAGTTAGTTTATTAATTAAAATACACTTTTTTATATGATATAGAATAATTTAAAATTTATTCTAATAAAAATTTGTTAGATCTATCGAGTCACCTACTATCATATCACTATTAAATCACCTATATTATTAATCTCTCACACACACGTATATAAGTTAACAGTTTAGTCTTATCATATTAATATTAAATCACCTATAATATTAATCACATGTATAAGTTAACAGTTTAGTCTTTAACATAAACCGAAAGACATGTGTTATAGATCTTATATCGATTAAAGATAAAGTCACCGAATCTCAATTTTAAATTGAATTAAATAAAAAAGTAATAACCTAGAAAGAGTTGGGTATGATTATGATGAAGATGATATAGCATGTTTGAGTTTAAGCATGATAGATATTTTGTGGGGACAAGGTTAGTGGTGCTAAAAGATATAGTAGTGGTGATTGGAGATGGAAATGTGTGGCTGTGAATGAGCTGTTGGTAGGTGGCTAAGACACTCTTCATCTTGGATAATAACCAATGCACACAACTCTCATTCTCCTTCTCTTTCATCAAAGACTATTTCTCTTTCTCTGTTTTCCTTTTCATTTTCTCCTGTGGGACCCTACCCTTCATTAGGACCTCTCCATCATTCAATTTTCTTTTCCTTTTAAACTTTCCAAATAAATTGGATAAATTATCACAGTCACAGATATTTAGTTGGAGCTGAAAACAACAAATTAGATTATTGTGTTTGTTTTGGTTCTAGACACATCACACACTCTTTACAAGATTATATTGTTTCAGATTCTGTCACACATCACACTTCAACATAACTGGAAAATTTTAACTTCAACATGCATCATCTTCCACAACCCTATCTCTTCCATTAAATTTGGATTGCTTCAAAGATTAATCCTTTCATTGAAGTGGACACAAAAATGTTTTTTTATAGATATATGAATAATAATTTCATAATACACTCATAATTTACCTAGTGTGTGAAGTTTGCTTATCAAAATGTTGGGTGTGATTTGACTCTTTAAAAAAATCTTTGCTTGGCTTGCATGAGGCATGTCGGCATGATATAAATTCTTTGGGCCACTTTCATTTTTTTTCCCTCTCTCACACATAATATTATTAGTTTTCTTTGGAGTAGCAAATTCGACTAAATAAAATATATTTAATTTGGAAGATTAATTTTACTCATTTCCACTTTGGAATACTAATTAAAGGAGATATTTCATTAAAATGTTTTCCACATTAATTATTGCCAAGTAGGTTCATATTACACATAATTGTAATCAAAACAATACAAACCCAAATGATTTTAAATTTTATTTTTGGCATTTATAGTAAATGAAAATTGAGGTGTTTAGTGTTCACACATAATCGAAGAGAACAAGGATAAATAATGACAATGTGGTCCATTATTCACCATCCGTAAAATTACACTCTAATTATTTTATTTTATTTCATTTTATTAGCTTTGTATTTTTGTTCACATTTCTGTGTGCGTTTGTTTTTAATTTATTATTTTTAATCTTCCATTTATGTAATGTTTTTATTTATTAAAAGAATCCTTTTTAATTTTCTTAAACGAAGACACGAAAAGGAAACAAAAGAAAAAGGACTTCTTTTAAGAAAAAACACATTCCAAAACTATGGGCCTGTTTTGCTTGGGCTGCTTTGTTCCTAACCATAAGGCAAGTTCTTCCTACATCTTATCAATTTCAACCTGCACCCTATCATTTTTCAAAATTATTCTTTATCCCGGATTTGAAAATTCAAAATTCAAAAAATATAATTTAAAATTCAAAATTTCGTTCCAGAAAAGGAAATCCAAAATGAAAAAAATAAATCCCAGAAAAAACATCCAGAACACAAAATCTGAAAATACATTACGAAAAAGAATTTCTAGAATTAAAAAATGTATTTCGAAAATGTATTCTAGAAAAGAAAATCCATAACACAAAATTTGAAAATGCATCTGGAAAAGAATTTCTGAAATTCAAAAATTTGTTCCAGAAATATATTTTAGAAAAGGGATTCTAGAAGCAATTTTTTTATCTACACTCTTCTTACATTTGAAGTCATTTTTTATCATTTTATAGAAACATTTTCGTCATTTTAACGGCAGATTGAGTCCAAGTTAAAATTGGTATGGTGTAGAAAGAATTTGGCTAAACATGATTACGGGTTTTGGGCTAAATTTGGCCCAATATAAAAACAAGAAAAAAAAAAGTAATTATAAACCCATATAGAAATATCAAAAAAGAAATTAGAAAAATTTGGATCCCAAATTTATATGCAGACTGTTTCTTCCTGCACCTCCATATTATAGAAAATTCGGAATACAAAATTTAAATTCCAAATTATAAAATTCGGAATTAACAATTTCAATATTTTTGAAATATATGGGTTGTCAAAAGAAACTGTGGTGGTGCAGAAAGAATTTGCCATTTCTGTAACCAATAAAAATCTCATGGCACAGTTTTATTCAGAGAGGATACCCCACATGAAAAAATATATTTTCTGGAAACGGTTTTGGTCAAATTTCCATGGTATAGGTGAACTCTAATTTTCATGAATTAAAATAAATGTTCTGCTGAAAAAAAAAATCACGTTACTCTTATTAAAGTATGTAAGCGATAAAAAAATAGTAAAAGTAACACATTTCTCTTATTTTTATCATAAATTCCAAGGTTTATGATTTCCAGAATATTTATTTCACTGCATTTATTAATAATTGGCAGAGTTAGGTCTTAGGAAAAGGTACATATTTAAAATGACTAGTTCCAAATACAATTAGAATTTTTATTGAGAAAACATACTTAGTGTCAACTACACCTAAACAAAATTAACAGGATAATGCGTGTGAATGAATTGAAATGAATCTTAAAAAAAAAATGTAAATATTTTGGGACATGACATTTTGTTGGATTCGACCAAAATGGTCCTTTTTATGATTTTGGGAATGCTTTCTAATGTGGCAAACATTCTTTTAATCTTGTAGCTAAAAATAGTAAAGTAAGGAGTTTGATACAAAGGTGGAACCCACCAAGGAAATATAAAAGAAAACACCCAACACAATGGTTTGAGAGACAAAGAATATTTGCCTTGTGTTGGACAATGGGACATGTTTTGTTCAAAAAATTGATTGTGATTTCCATCCATGCTTTGAAATTCATTATATAATGCCCCTTCTCCATATTCTAACCATAGAGGTTAAAAAATTTATGTCATTTTTTTATGGATATATATAAATGAGTTCCATAGCATAATATTAAAATCTATCTCAGTAAAATTTATCAAGTTAAACATTTTGAATTTTTTCTACAATAATGAATAAATAAAATATTTAGAAAAAGATAGAAGTAAGTATTACAAGATAAACTTTAAATTTAACTCAATCTTATAAAATTAGCTCATGCGGTGAGGTTTACACCTATTTATATCTCGTGAGATTTACAACTACTTATATCTCTAGTTGATGTGACATCTCCAAATCGTAAGTAAAAAAGAAAGTAAATTGGTGAAAAGTGAAGAAAGTACAGTGAAAAGTGAGAACTGTAGGGCACATGGTGTGGAGTTTTTGGTTTCAATAAATGTTTGCATTAGCATTTATCCTCCAAAAAAAGGAAGCAGTGGGCAAAGGCAGAAGAATGTTGAAGTGGTGGAAAGGATGAAGTAAGTTTGTGTTGTGTTGTGTTGGAAGGAAATGCAAGAGGGGCCATCAACATTCATTTTCAACTTCGTACGACATGGTTGGTTTTCATCAACAAATGTCAACAAAACAACCATATTTTCCAATTGCTGCAATCACGCCATGAATGACCACCTTGTACTTTTGAACTGCATTCTTTTTCCTCTCCCATCATGCTTTCTCTACGTACTATTTCTTCGTTCTTTCATCTTCTTTCTGCTTCTTCAACATCTTCAACATTTAAGCCTCACACATAAATCTATTTGTTCATGTTAGATACTGTGGATCTAGGTAGATTTTTATAATATCTTCTTTTTCCAAAGATAAATTTTTAAATACTTGTTTTTGTTTAAATATGTTTGGTTTGCGTTGATATATTTTTAGTTTCGTTTATATATGTTCGGTACACCCTAGTTCATATATTTAAGAAATGATTAAAGATAATTTAATTTTTTTTTCAACTATATAATACGATTTTTAAAGATAAAACTGTGACGAAATTTTGAATTTCAAAATGTATAATATATCAAATGCGATAATTGATCATAATGATGTTGTTTCAACGGACTTGAGGTTAAATAATTGAAGTTGCATGTAAAAATAAAGATGTGGTTCCAAAGACGAACACTTCTCATACTCATTAAAGGGTTTGTTTCGGTACACACAATAGTTTTATATTATTCAAGATTCATATAAAGAACAATTTAAATACAAAACACTTTTTAAGAATAAAATCATGACGGATGATCTCAAATACTGTTATTAAGCTTGGTGATGCTATCTTGAACTTAATATTTTATAAATTGACTAAAATTGAATTAGTTTAATTAAGGACTTCAAATACCAGATTTACTTTCTAGTGTTTCGTTAATTTGTATAAGTTTTAAATTTTCTAGCAAAAGTTTCTAAATTAAATATATAAAAATGGGGAAAAAATACACTTTAAATCCTTTTTATTTACAACCAATCAACAACTTTGACACTTTTTGCAAATTTTCTTTTTTTTAGATTAGTTGTAGAAAGAATCAATTTAAAAATATTTTACACCATTTTTTCTCACTATCAATTTACAAATTGACGTTCCTTACAACTTTTGAAATTTCTAACAAAACTTTCAAACTTGAAAAGTGTTTTCTATGTTAATATTACATTATAAGTTTTTATTTAGAAATAAATACTATAATGTCATTTTGAATCCCATTTTAAAACTTTGATGATGTATTCAACGAATCCATTATACGCTGAGGATAGTAGTTTCAAATTGATTTATACCTTATTACAAAATATTTAAATTTTTTAAATCACTCTATTTTCAAAATAAAGTAAAATTGGTCTTCGTGAAGATGTTGAATATGCGAGATTAGAATTTGAAGATAAAATTTTATTTTATTAATAATTTAATGTTTAGTAGATGAAGTTGGGCAAAAGAATTTCGGAGAATATAATTGATTCAATTTGTAAAATATTCGAATAAAAATAGAGTTGGATATTCTTCTAACTAGAAATGACAAAGTGATGTTCGAACTATTTGAATGAGATGATATTTTTTTTGAAGGGTTGTTGAGATAAAAAAAATTCAATCAAAGAAATGAACTGCTTAATTTTAAAAATATAAAGAGTTATTGGTTAAAAAGTTAAGATTAAAAAAATCAAACAATTGAAATTATAAGAGCCAATAATATACACGACAAGCAAATCATTAAATATTAAATAATTTAAAGATAAAAAATAATAACCATTATAGTGTCTAAGTTAGATACTAGTTTATAAACTAAAAAATTATTGGTATATAAAGTAATTTATATTACTAATTTCTAAATTGGTATATAACATTAACTATTAAGGTTGTAGTTGTAGCTAAACTAGTTTAATTATTAAGGTTTTAGTTACAAGCTTCTAATTAGTTGGTAGCTAAAATCTTAGTAACTAATGTTAGATACCAATTCACAAACTACTTTACAAATCAATATTTTTTTAATTTATAAAATAGTATCTAACTTAGTTAATATAATGACTGATTATATTTTGTGTTTTAAATTAGTTGGGCAAATTCACCCTACACCTCCATACCTTCTCTACCTTATTATTTTTTTAATTTCAACAATACCCTTCTGAGTATGGTAGAGAGTGTGATGTCTTCTTCTTTATTTTCAAGTGGTGGTGGTTGCTTGTAGTGACTAGTGGTGAACATTGATAGTTGATGTAAGTTTTGTGGTATTTTTACTAGTGGCAACTGTGTTTTTGTTCACTCATTTTTTTCCATTTATCTGGAAGCCACAAAATCCATAAAAAAACCAGCAAGATGCAAAAAATGAGTACAAAACTAAAAAAGATATTTATCTTTGCATTAGGACTTGAGAAGAATGGAAGTGCTATGAGGAAGGGAGATATAGGGGTGTGAGGTGCAACTAAGGTTATTTAAGAATGTGAGATTATATTTCATTTAGAGTTATTTAAAATTTTTAAAATGGTTAAAACCGACTTTTCCCAATTAATATGGAGGTGTAGAGAAAGATATAGAGGTGGAGGGAGAATTTGTCAATTAGTTGATATTTAATTATTTTCTTGTAGTGATAACCAAGGGCAAATTCTCTCTGCACCTCCACACATTTTTAATTTCAACAATACACTTCTGAGTATGATGAAGAGTTGATGCCTTCTTCATTTTCAAGTGATGATGATTGCTTGTGGTGATTGAGGTAAGTTTTGTGGTATTTTATTGGTAGTGGTTGTTTTCATTCACTTATTTTTTTCATTTTTTTAGAAGTCACAAAACCCATAAAAAAACCAATAAAGTACAAAAATGGAGTATAAAACTAAAAAAAAAAAATATTTTCACACTAGGAAACGTCAAATATAACAAATCTTCTCATTCACCCTCTCATATACGCTCAAATGATGAAACTGGTCTCTCAAACACTACAGCTGTATAATAATGGAAGTGATGCGGCTAGAAGGGAAGTATGGGGCGCATGAGTGCAACTAATGTTATTTAAAAAGCTAAGGTTATGTTTCATTTAAGGTTATTTAATTTTTAAAAAGGTTAAAACCGACTTTTCACAATTAATATAGAGGTGCAGGAGGAAGGTAAAACAAAATTTGCTTATCCAAGCCTCTTCGTTGCCAAAATTATATATTTTATTTTTTTTATTATAATCATAAATATTCTACATAAGTAGAGTTAGGAACATTTACAATACAAGAGATTTATCTCTTATATTTCTTTTACATTTGAATTCAAAACTATTAAAGAGAATTTAAACCAAACACACGCGTAGATATAACAAGCCATAATATCACAAGAATTTAAATTGCCGAGTGACTAATTTAACAAATAAAACTTAAAAATTTAATGTAACAACACCCTAACTTAGAGGACTAATTTGAGATTTACTCTAAACTATTTACTTTCTTTCACCAAAAAACTTGAACCGTTTGAGGTAAAAGTTGTATGATAAAACATCATAGTCTCCGACAATATAATAATTTTAGAAGCAAATAAGTGTTTACATTGCTTCATTTTTTGAATTTAATTGCTTGTTTGGATATATGCAAAACCAGTGCCTGCAGTCACAGAACCGTGTGAAACAGGAAAATACGCAATAACTACGACTAATTGCTTCTCTTATAACGCAAATCACATTTCAGGTTAACCATTAAAACACGCATTAATAAAGAACATCAAGAGTGATTAGACGTGTTAAATATGAAAATCATTCATGTGATTTTCTGCAGGCACGAGATAATTACTTTTTTCTCATCCCTAGTTTTAAACATTAATCCCTCATCAAATACACGTAAACAAAAACCACATTAAACCCAACAACCACATTCAAAGTTACAATAATACATATATGTATGTATTATGTTACTTTCATTTAGTTATTAGTGTCTAACTCGCATGGTTTTAGATGAACACTCGTGTGTTGTGGTCAAAATTAAGTTGAAGTTAAAAGAACCTCAAAAACCTTTGACATCAGATCACAGAAAAGAAGAGTAGTGAGAGGAATCTAAAATGAAAAACATGAATTTTGAAGTGAAATTTGCAAATACAGCTCGAAAACACAGATAGTTTTGAGAAGAAAACAAGTTGAAAAATGGATGCATTGAATGAAGGTGAATGGCTATGTTGTTTCATTTATCCCAGCTGCACGTCAAGTTGTCAACCCAAATGCAGCAAGATTTCATCTTTTATTCAAAGTCTCATTACTCTCTTCAAAATGCATGGAGCCCATTAATGATGTCAAGCCACAAAAGGTATCCAAACTGTCAATATCTGTCTGCCCCCACATCCCCCCCTTGCATAAATCCCTCACCAACTTCTCAATTCATGCACATTTATCTCTCTCTCTCTCTCTCTACAACAATATATTATATGTGTGTGTGAAAAAGTATAAACAAATAGATTTATTACAGCAGAAGGTAAACAAACAAGAACAATGATGAAAATATGAATAATAATAATAATAATATTAAGTCTCTTCACAGGAAGTCAATGCCCGAACCATACACATTTTTATGGAGTGCTGGCTAATCTGGGAATGTAGAGAAGAAAACACCCCTATGTGTATATATAAATATATATATATATATATATGGTGCGTTCTTGACTCCCTGACTGTGAATACTACTACTGTTACTACTACTACTCATAAGGCTATTTCTGCTACTTCTTGTTCAAAACCAAGTATGCAAAATAACAAACCATAATATTTTTTTTTTCTTTTGAAAAGAAGCAACTTACTTAAGCTTACCCTTGAAAATAAAAGAAAATAAATTGGTAGTTGGTGTGAAAGGTAATGAAAGATGAAGGTTTGAAGCAAAATACAGGTCTCATCAGCTGGAGCAGTAAATAATGAGGCCTTGTGGTCTTGATGAGGGGGCATTGAAGTCCCAACTAACCCAAAACACTTCTCCCACACATTGATTATAGCACCAGCACAACACAGCCTCAGGTCTGAACCATTTCTGATAAGCATATTTAAGGAAGGGGGAGGGTAGAGTGAGTAAAGGAAACTAACTAGCACACAACCATGCAGCAGCAGGTCCTCATCAGGAACTAGGACAATTCAAGGCAGCCTTTATTTGCTGGACAGTGTTGCCGATGAGGCTATTAACAGTGGTCACCGACTCAAAGTTCAGTTTTGCAGATGGTAAACTGCTCACTAGGATTTGGAATGCAACAGTGATGAGTGATCCCCCAGAGCCCCCCATGACCCTGCCTGAACTTGTGCTGGTTGAGGCCCCTCCACCATCTTGCTCACCTTGCCCATCAGGTGAAATGGTGAAGCCTGAGGGAAGGAGGGGAATGTATGAAGGGTCTTCACCACTCATTGCTATGTTGATGGCTGGAAGATCAACTGGACAATACACCACTAGGGAACCTGAAGAGTCCACACAGCTCTCCTGGAGGATCAGCATGTTGTTTTGACTTGTGTTGAAAGCCTGGAATTAAGTGGACATGGTTTCTTACATTAGCATTCAATCACAAAACTTTATGTATTTGTAGGTTCATGAATTCTATAGTCACTATATTAAAGGTCATATTACATCAAAAGTCCTTTAAATTCTACTTGGTCTCTAGATTTTAATGAAAATAATGCAGTTTGAGTTGATCATGAAGGACAAAAGCACATGGTTGTTTGCAACATTTTATGACTAAACAAATAGCAGTTTGATAGGGACTAAGTTGAGAAAATAAAATAAAGAAATCATGTTTTTAGGGATTGATTGACAACAAATTAAATGAAAATTCAACTAGATAATGGAGAGAAAGCATGTCTTACCCGAAGCACAGATATGCAGTTACCAGGGTGTGCTCCATTCGCTATGTGAGCAACCTCTTGCACAGCATTGCCATTGGAAAGAACATCCCACTAAGACAACAACAACAACAACAAAATGTTAAAACATTCCTGAAGAGAAAAACATCGTATAAGATAAATAAGTGAAACATGTCACAACCTGAGGTCTTTTCTTTTCATCCTTGAAGAAATTGAACACAGTTTGCGGAGGGATTGGGAGCCAAATGGTGGTGGCTGCACTTAGCACCACGCCATTAGGTTGGCCAGGGTCTGTGCTCTTATGCACAGTGACTCTGACTCCAATCTCATTCATCCCACTACCAGAGAGAGTGGTCCATCGGTGCCCAGCTGATGCACTAATGCTTGCACAAAAATTGGTAACCATCCTTTGTGCAAGTTTCATCATGCTTCTCTTCCCCTCAGGTGAGGGAATCACTGAAAAACAATTTAAACTATCAAGTTCGAATCATAGCTAGAAAATTAAACACAAGTGAGATTGTAACAGTTCAATTTGTGTACCTCCCCCAAGATCGCGGGTGGAATTGCTGGTCACCATTAGACAAGCAATCCTTTCACACATCCTCTGAAGTGTAGTTAGCCATCTTTGTGCTCCAAATGCAATGCCACTATAAATCATGTTTCTATAGAGCCTATGAACTGGAGTTTTATCTTCAACCTCTACATGTTCAATCCAGGTAACCTACGTGATGACAAAAAAGAGTAAACAAAATTGCACGTTCAGGGGTATCAAAGTAGCCAACAGTAGCATGTAGTGTTTAAGGTTACCTTGGAATATCCATTAGGCAAGTCTTGGATGAAGACACCAGAAGGCAGACGATGAGATCGAAATTGAGGAGCAAATTGGTTGTCTTGAGGAAAATCATATGAAACATCTACTATTGCCCACAAGCCTTGTTCAATTTGCTGACAGTAACGCAGGAAGTAGAACTCTCTAGTAGAAACAAGTGGAGAAAGCACTTGCAACTCCTCATACATCTACAACATAGGGAAAAAAAAAGTTGAACAAAACAAGAATGAAAATTGTAAGAAAATAATTTGGAGAAATTTTCAACATACCAATTGCAAACAACCGCTATGACCCCCCATCATTCCAGAAGATATAACCTCAATTGTTCTTGCCGTTGTGACAACGGTGGGAAACAGCTCCATCCACTTGTTCTGCAAAACAAATCATGATATTTGAACAATTTAGAGAACTGAATTGAATTGAATTGAAGGTTTCAAATGCAAAGATAAGATTATCAAAGAACTTCTTACCGGGTCCATGAACATGTCAACCAAAGTTAAGCCATTCATAATTACAACTCCTGAATCTCTTGAAGCCTCAACATGAACATTGGGGTTCTTCATGTGACCATTAGCCTTGGGGAACATTCTCTCATAGGTATCAAGATCAAGGACATCCCTCCCATCAGCACCTTTCATCCACAAGGGCTCATTTGTCTGCAATAGCCTGATCATTTCTTCCATTCCACTTGAGGCAATGTCTGACATGAGGGACTTATCCATGTCCGAAAGACACGCAGGTTGGAAAGAAGGCACATTCGGCATGGACGATGAACTCCCGGGAAGAAGATCAAGATCAAGTGAAGGGCCACCCAACCCTTGGCTTGCAAAACTCCCCATTGACAAGTCCAGAGAAGATATATGAATAGGCTGAACAGGTGGGAGTTGAGAAATTGGCCTTCCGATGTACTTAGCTGCAATGCTAGATACTCTATCAAGCTGCAAATTCAACCAATTTTTCAATGGATATATATTCACATTCATAAATCTAAACAAAGAATTAATGAATTAGAGAGAAAGCCTTTGCACCTCCTCTTTGAGTTGAGCATTCTCCAATCTCAACTTTTGCTCATCAAAATAACAATCGTCATTGATAGGAGGACCACCACAAGAAGGGCAAATAACGTTTTTCAAGGCCTCCCTTATGGCTATGTTCTCGCAACGTATCTTGTCATTCTCTTGCCGCAGTGCAGAATTATCAGCTCTCTCATGCTGAGCCTGAATTGTTCAATTAATCAAAGAACAAAGTCCCATAATCAGGAACGAAACGTACAAAAACATAACCACACAAAAAACTAAACTTTTTTAGAATCCAAAGAAAAAAATGGAAGAACAAAACATTACCTTCATCTGGGTCCTCCTGTTCTGGAACCAAAACTTGATCTGTCTAGGCGCCAAGCCTAACTCCCTACTTAACTGCATCCGTTGCTTCTCATCAGGGTGAGGACACTCCTTGAACATCCTGGAAAAACACCAAACACACACAGAAAGAAAAAGAGAGAGGGACCACAAAATTAGAAGGGTGCAAATGAGGTTTTTTTTAACTGTTCATGAAGAAGCAACATCAAAAAAAAGGAATGCAAAAAGACATCACATAAAACAAGAAAATGAGAACACCAAAAGTTTGAATAGAAATGAATAAAAGAAGAATGGTCCTTACGATTCAAGCCTCTGAATCTGGTTAGCTGTGTGACGGTGGTAACGCTTCTTCCTTCTCTGGGAATCAGAAGAACCATCATGGTGATGATGGAGATCACCAGGAGACCCACTTCCATACTCCATTCTTGTCTTTCTCTCTCTTTCAAATTCTCTCTCTCTTGATCACTCCCACCACCACCACTTTCTCTCCACTGAATCAGCTACTCCCATGACATCGTAACCATTGAGAAACTAAACAGGAACACACAGAAGAAACAAAAAAAAGCTTAAGAAACAAGAAGAAGGAGAAGAAACAAGGGAATTTGGAAAGTGGGTGTGAAAAAAGAGAGAAAACTTTTTGTGATGTGATTTTGATGGGTAAGGCTACAAGGCTATACGGCTATTATGCTGTGTGTGTTTTGAGAAGCACAGTGAAATGGCAAACACAATAACATCATAACATCAACAATCAAAACAACACATATAATTTTATTAATTATATATTATTCTGAAACGGCTGTGACCATCAAAGATAGCGGCATGATTTGAGAGAGAGAGAGAGTTATGGCAAATCTCAAGGGATGCTCCATAGAGAAGATGCTGCTGCTTCTGCTGCTGATCTAATAATAAACCATGAAAAACCAAAAAAAAAACAAAACATTCACTCACCAACACAGCACCACCATACCACACCACCTCTTCTTCTCTTCCTCTCCCTCTCCCTCTCCCTCTCTCTCTCTCTCTATATATATATATAAGAACTCTTGCTGTGTTTGCACCTATGAATGAATGAATGAACACACTCACTTGTACCCTTTTAAAGTATAGTGTAATATATATAATATATTATATTATATGTATGTGTATATTGATTATATGGTGTCACAAAGTGAAAAGAAAGCGTAACTGATGGAGGGGCTTTTAAAGCGTCGTTGGCTTTGTGAGAGAGAACGCGGAGAAAGAAAGGAAGAGACTTAAAGAGGTGCTATCTAATCTCTATCTATCTACACTCACACACTGCACTACACTACCACTTCTACATCATCATCATCGTAATAATAATAATACACACTAACTCCCTTTCTCTCTCCTCATTTCTTTTCTTTCTCTCTCCTAGAGTGGTACAGCCACACCACCAGGGTGTGCCCCAGTTGGGACTTTAATGAGGAACCGGTTTCCGGGTAGCCGGAGCAACGCCGTGGCACGGCGGCACGTGGCGGGGGTTTTGTTTCCGCCACCCTCTTTCTCTGTCCTCATTTATGGTTATGCATGCCCTTGAGTTTTCTCTCTCTTGGTTTTCCATTCTGAGGTCACACACATGCTGCGAGGGTTGCCAAAAGTCAAACGTTGGTATCCCATTGGGGGAGTTAAGGATTAGAATCATGCGAGGTTGGCACCTTTCAAATTTACCCACGAATCAAAAACCAACCAATGCATGCTGCTTGCAGTAAAAATCAAAATTCTAGACTTTTCTTTTTTACATAATGACATTAAAATTCGAATTTATGATTTTATGCATCTTAATTAAATTTCTGACTACTAAACGACACTAATACTTATTTTTTTCTATTTTCTGTTGAAGTTATGTTTGGTTCATTAAATATTAAAATTATAGTTCTGAGATAAAAAAGTTTATGTTTTAATTGTATTAATTGAATTTTTTGAGTATCATAAATATATTATTTCAGGTAGTCTCATTTCTAATGATGTTAATTGGTTCTTTAAATATCATAATTATTCAATTTCACACTCACCTTTGCATTAGAATCACACACTGCTATGGAATTAACTAATTAGGAGACCTAATTAAAACTTAAGGAACTAAAAACTAAATTATAATACTTAAGGATTAACTGGATAATTAATTTTTTTCCCTTTGGAACAAAATAGTTAAAGATTGTTTTTTCTATATGATATGATTTAAGATAATGCCTTTTAAGAAAATCATTGAATATGCTAAATTATAAGAGCAAAGTTATTCTTATTATTTAAACAATTAATTATATGATTTAAGTAATAAATGGTCTATATACTAATAGAGGAAATACTGTAATTCAATTATAAGCTGCTTTATAAATAACGACACCTAAAAATAATGATTTTATACTGATTGATTGTCTAATTTTTGTTTTATATTAATAGAACATTAAAATTAAACTTGTTATATAATTATAATTAATTAATATTTTCTTGAAAAAAGTAATTGGAGTGCAAAATTAATTAATATTTTCTTGTAATCCGAGATAGAGATGACAACGTAGTGGGGCAGATGTCACTTTGACTATCTCATCTTTATTCTAAAGTAAAAATTTATTATTATCTTCTCTATCTCAAATGTCCATGAAATTTTTGTCACATCTTTTTTTTCATATCCAAATTTTTGTTCCATCTTCATTTTCATTGACAAATATGTATATTTGTACTTGTGCCCATATTTGTCCTTTTTTAAGTATTAATTAAACACTTTTTTATAAAAAATAAAAATCACAAAAAAAAATGTTATTATCAAGTATTTAATATTAAAAGTACACATATTTTAAAGGTTTATGCAATTGAACACTTGAAACTTGAAATTGAGAAAATTGAATACTTTTATATGAAAAAAAAATATTTAAAAAGGATTATAAATAATCATATTTGTATTCTAAAAACTATTTAATTTAATGAAATTGATATTTGTGTTTCGTGAAATGCAATACATTATTTGTTTGAAGGAAATAACAAAAAGAAAAAATGTGTAATCAAGGTTGTGATAAAAAGAAAATACACCTTAGAGAATAAATTTTACAAATATTGAACAAGACGAACAACTAAGAATTATGTGAATAAATAAATAATAATTTTACAAATGAAATAAAACTAAAAATAAAAAAGAATGTTACAAATAAATTATTTAAATGATCTAATAAATTATGAGTGTTTTAGTAATTTAAAACATAGACAAATAAGTATCAGAAAGATAAATATGACACAACATATTCAATTTAAAAATTAAATATTACCTATACTCTTTAGGCATCTCTAATGAATGCAAGAGAAATAAAAAAAAATCTCAAAAATAGTTTATTTACCCTTTAATCTTAAGGGAAGAACAGTTTCAGTATAAAAAATATGTCAAAATAACAAATTAAATAAAACATATTAAGTATGAGAATATCAACTAACTTTACATGTATAACTTTTTTTATCTAATATAATAAGATTACTAGTTCTTTTATAAGAATTACTTTTAGAATTTAATTAGCATATTTTTATAATAAAAAAATATTTTATTCAAAAGTATATATATATATATATATATATATATATATATATATATATATTTTAAAATATATATTGAAAAAAAAAAATAAATTATATATTTTTTTAT
>Ga0123342_1003937_pt1 | contig 23277 bp, 10 predicted proteins | sample Turbeawhitnodule_FD_89960 | JGI IMG/M metagenome (GOLD analysis project Ga0123342, IMG submission 89960) | Root nodule microbial communities of legume samples collected from Mexico - Turtle bean Mexico white nodule | ecosystem: Host-associated > Plants > Roots > Nodule | place: Mexico: Nepantla... | reverse complement strand
TGTAGAAGGCCCATCAACGAAACCCTATAAATAGGAGGTCAGCACAAGAAAAAGGTAAGAGTGATTTTATCTGAAAAACCATTAAATTGTTTCTGACTTTGGCATCGGAGCGACTTGCAGGTACATCCCCCCACCTGTGAGGAATACCAGCCGAAAGGAGCAGTCGAGAGGAGCAGCCGAGAGTGCCAGCCGAGAAAAGTAACCGAGAGTCCAGCCCAGGAAGTAGTTCAGCCCAAGAGGAAACCGAGAGTCCAGCCCGAGAAGTAGTTCAGCCCAAGAGGAAATCGAGAGTCCAGCCCGAGAAGTAGTTCAGCCCAAGAGGAAACCGAGAGTCCAGCCCGAGACCGGAAGATTTGTATAAAAGGTCGTCTTGTCATTTTGGTTCGAGTGTTCTTGGTCCTTTTTGTAAGAACAAAACTATATATTTTAATTTAGAAAATAGAGATCTTTTTAAATTACTTATGTTTTAAAGTAAAAAATGCAAACCACCAATTTTACTATTTAGTATAAGTTGTATTTTAGAACATGTTTCTATATTAAAATTTATGTTTTAAAATAATATTTCACGTATTTATGATTTTAAAAAATATTGATTTTGATAATTCTGTAAAAGAATATACCGAAAATATATAAAAAAAAAATCATAAAGTGTTGTTAGTAATATATTCTTTTTAATACCTATTATTTATCAATTAAATTTATGAAAAATTATAAAATAAGAGAAAGAGTCATTAAATAAAAAATATCATAAAACTTATTAATTTTCACATAATTTTCTTCCGTAGTAAAAAAATTTAAAATAGTATATTAAAAACATATTGTTAATGTTTTTATGTAGGTAGTATTAGAACAGCCTTAATGCATATAATAGAACTATTCTATCATGAACCTGGTAGTGATTTTTTAATGAAAAGTAATGAAAAAACATTCAGTACAGAAAAATCTTTGATTTTGGATTTTTAAAATCCAAAAAATTGTTCAATTTATATTTAATCCGTTAAATGGATTTATTTAAAGTTATCAAAATCTAGTTAAATGGATTTAATTAAAGTTAAAAAAAAATATGAATTTGGATATTTAAAATGAATCCATTTAAATGGATTTAAAATAGTATGACTTTGGATAATTATGAATTTGATTTAAAAATTGACAAGTGTGATAATTAAGTAATATTTCATGAAAAAAATAGACATTTATAGATTTTAATTGATAATAGAGTTATAATTCAATCTCTAATTTAAAAATTTGAATATTTTTACATATTTTAGATTATGATATAAATAAGTAATTTATTCCCAAGTTTATGCTAATTTCGGGTATTTAGAGGAAAATGAAAATAAAATAACTAAAGGAGAATGAATAAGTTGAAGACAAGGAGAAAATATAATGTTTGCACATTGAAAACTCGTCCAAATACTCATCAAACAATATCACTCTAAAGACAAAATTGTTCTTTGGAGCAAACTCGCTCAAGGCTTGCTTAAGCGAATTCACTCTGGTGAAGTTGAGTTTTTTCTCCTAAAAATCGCTTAAGCAACCAATAACTCGCTTGAGCGAAATGTCACTTAACCTACATCAAAATAGGTTTAATAGAAGGTGTAAGGCAGAACCCTAGAGGATCATAGGGAGGGTAATCAAAGATAGAAAACCCTAGAGGAGGCAGTCGTCAAGGAGAAATACTCTGGATCTTCTTTTCTTTCTTTTCATGCTTGTAATGGCCAATATGAGTGGCTAAGTCTTCCCTTCGGGATTGAGAGTAATTTGTTCAAACTCTTATGTACTGAGATGATATTTATTTATAATATTTTTTTCTTGATTGATGATAAGTATTATCATTTTATTCTTGAAGCTTAACTTTTTATTCATGATTTTGATCCTTAGACTTAACTAAACAATACTTCTAAGCATCTGACCTAATTGATAATGCTTAACATATTTGAATGCTAAGAATAAATTTGAAATGTTAATTGCTTTATAACATTTGTTTGTAATGATAAAAAATATTTTATAAACATGCGATGAATCGATATGAATGATTTTGATATGTGCATCAATATCAATCAAGTTGGAATGTTATATGTTTTTATTCATTGAAAATAGAGACAAGTGAGAATGATTAACCCTAATCCCAAATTTCTTAATTGAATCATCTAAATCATTTACTTTTTTTATTTAATTTCTTACAAATTCATGATACAAGCAACCTTTCAAATAAACTTTTACACATCATTTTATATTTAGTGAATATTATACTTGAGATTTTAGAGTTGTTCCTGGTGGGTTCAATATCCATCCTTAAGGGTAATTTATTACTTCTGACTCGGTACACTTGCCGAATTAAAGAGTCATCAACAATCTCGGTGGCAACATCCTTCCAGTAGTGCAAAATGACCATACACCTTGCCATTATGATCTTGACAAAGTCAAAGCACCCTGTTAGACCTACAGCCTTAAAAAGCTTAGTGTCATCTAGGCAGGAAATCCTCCACCATCGGTTCGAACTTGGTTCACCTTCATGTTAATATGCCATAGCGAATTCGATTACGGTGTAGAGGTGGATACATGGTTGACTTAAGTTAATCGATCGTCCTTGCTTTGGATTAGCAAACCCAACATGATTTGCTTGTTTTTTTTAGAGGTATAGGAGGTTGAGGTATGGAAGGATTTTCCTCGTGGAGAAGAGAGAGACAATGTTTGATTGACGTTGGAGCAGACTATCGATAAATTGGTTGTTATTACTGTGTTGATTGCGGAAACAACCAAGGACCCCTCTCCGGTTGTAATCGTCTTAGCCTTATTCTTTTTGTTGGCTTTTGCAAATTGACTAACAAAACTTTTATGAGAGCAAGAGCCCCAACCTTAGCGCAAAGTTTTTGTAGTCAAAATATTTCCTCATTATATTTGCGTAAGAAACAAAACTGAGCTAGTTCAAGCAAAGAATTAAAAAACCAATATTGAATAAAAGGAAATCTTACCTAAAAAGAAAGATTTGGGATCCTCGACAAGAGGCACACTAAGAAGAGCTTTCCTACTTAGTGGCTTAGGTAAAAGGTTAAGAATCTCAATGTCTACTCTTTCGTCAACACTCAAAAGGTACTTGACCCTTGATTTAAATTTATTAGTTCTTTGTCAATAAAGGGGGAAACAAAGAGTATGATTAGCGTAAAAGAATAGTCTCTTACAAGAATCATCAGGAGGACACTTCGACTTAAAGAATTTTCTTTTAAAGGTTTATAGAAAGAAGTATAAATAGAGAAAAATGAACCATTTTGAGCACCATTAAAGATACAAAACCGACCTTTGAATCATGTTTCAAATGATAGAAGTACATAAATTTATTTGAGGTTAGAACACTTTGGAGATATTAGCACAAAATTTGAAAAGCTTTGAGAAAAGTCCAACCATTTTCGGTAAAGTTGACTAGGTGCCACGTTTATGGTTGACAACATCCTACACTAAAAAAGGGACAAAGGGAAGAAGACATCAAGCTCCTTGAAAAATAACTCCTATGCAAAAGTGAAATCCTTACCATTCATGTTGGGTTTCATATATACGTTATCCTCGACATTGCATGCCTCGACAAAAGTAAACTCATAAAGGTTATCAAAACATATCGTGAAAGAAAAAACTACTTATTCCACCTGTTCCTTAAAGGTGAACTTGGAAGGGAAGGAGACAACCTCCCCAAGTACCCAAAAGTACTTGAGATCAAGGATTAGAGTAAATTTGTACGTCCTTTTCCTTTTGGGCACATTTGGCTTAGACCCACCTTGAGAGGAAGCTTTACATTTGTCCGCTCTTGAGGGGCCATATACAAATGTGGTGACCAATGACATAATGGGGATCGCCGAATAGGAGGAAGGAAGAGAAATAATCTATTCTTCAATATCTACCTCTGGTGAAAAAGAGTCAATATAACTCAGAGACAAATAATCCCCATGAGAGTGATTTCTCTATTAACTAAAGGTATAATTTCACTGGAAGAATCGAAAAATGATGAAAAATAAGCATTTGGAAACATACTTAAAGGGTGACACAAATCTAATAAAGACAACAAAGAATAAAAGAAATGGAGAAAAGCTTTCATGAAGGCAACACAATGAGGGGGAGATGAAACAATGAAGGTAGAAAAAACCAAATGTAAAACAATTAAAGCATTTCAAACGTTTCATATTCAAAACGAAATGAAAAGACCCAAACTTCAACTTCATGTCTGGGGGTTACGCGACATGAAAAAGTGAAATGTCAGCCATCTAACTGATGCGACACTTTGTGAAACATAATAACTCATCATTATGAACATAAACCCCTCATAAATGTGGGTGCACACCCATTACACCTTAATCCTAATTAATGTTGGAAAGCTTTGACCTTTAAGGTTATGAAAATGTAACTTCATAAATGTTCACTTAAGTCGAGCCCAACAAATTTACGGTTACTAAATTTAAAAAATAACTTATAACCAACAATGAATTCTATCAATTTAGAATAACAATAAAATTGATTTTGTTACAATATATTGAATAGTGCATTACCTAGTAACAACTTATGTTTGAATATTAACATAGACCCAAAATTCAATTTCATTCTTACTCATTAAATTCTTTTAATATATTTCTCTAATTGTTTCTAACTTGAACGTAAAGGTTATGCAATTGGACTTCCACTTATGCTTTATCAACAAAACTTAACAACTATTCTAAAGAGGATTTAACTCAACCAAAACTCAAGTTTTTTCAAAACCTCTCCAATCCACCTTAGATGGCTCCACGGTTCCACCTTAGTTATAGTAAGAATAGTAACTAAAATATGTAATAAGTAATTTTTTTGAATATATAACATCTATTAAATTTTAGATAAATAACTTGTGATGAAAGCACCTTCAAGCGTTTGTAGAGGACTCAAAAGAAGTTCAAACTTTTCCTCAAGCTTCAAAAGAGAAACTTGAGAGGTACCCACTTCCAAGGAAGGTTCCTTGGTGGAGAACCTAGGGAAGAATACTCCCATTTTTAAGTGACTTTGAAAAACAAGTATACAAACTTTTATGCAAGTTCAATTCTTATTCATTTCCAAAGTGAGTACAAGGAGAGGGTAGGTCTTTATTTTTAAGAGGAGAGACTCAAAATACTTCATGCACTAAGGAATGTGAGACTAATTGTGCAAACTGCAGTTGTACTTGTATTTTCGTCACTCCATGCAAATCAAGTCTCACATTTCTTAGTTCTTTGATTTTTCAAGTGTTTATAAGCTTCAATGCTCCTCCACTTGTTGCTTGGTCATGTGGCCTTACCGGGGAAGATGTAGACTCTCTTATTGTCTCTCTAATTAGGGTTTTTGATTTCTCTAATGGACAGGGTTGCACCTTGACTTCCAATTAGGACTCTCCAAATCAAAGCCTATTCAAGCCAAACTTAGGTTCACTTGTGTATCTATTTTTTAAAAAAACAAAATATGTTCTTATTTATTTTTGCAAAACCAAAAGAAGGAAACTTTTTAATATTCTTCTCTCAAATTTGGTTCTTCCTTTGTGAGGCTTTTATCTTCTCCATTCTTCTTAGTAATGTGGTGGCAAAATGATTTTTTCATCATAAATTTTCTAAATATATTAAATTTGTAATAAATAATTCAGAACTTTTCTTTAAAAGAACACTAGAATTTAATTTAAAATAAAATAATAGATCCAACCAAATTATAAAATTTTGTTATTATTACTATTAAGAAATAGAATAATCTTGTTCTAAATGTGTTATAATCAATTAATATATTTATATACATGGAGACTATTTTGGAGAAAAAAAGAAGATTTCAATAAAAGGGTCGAAAAGACACCGAGTATAAACTAACCGTAGGGTGAGGCAAAGCAAAGAAAGCTCCAGCAGTGCCGCCAAAGTTAGCCTGCCCTAAAAGTTGAACGGGGCAGAGAGAGCAAGGGTGCAACGGTGCAAGGGCGAGTGTGTGTAACATGGGAACCTCTGCAAACGCTGTCCCAGGTGGTCGTGGTGCTCCTGTCCCCAAAGATGTTGACTATGCCAACTACTTCTGCACCTATGCTTTCCTCTACCACCAGAAGGAGATGCTCTCCGATCGTGTTCGCATGGACGCTTACTTCAACGCCATCTTTGAGAACAGAAAACACTTTGCTGGCAAGGTCAGCTTCTTCATTATCGCCATTTTACCCATCAAACATTAACCACTAAGAACCTTTGCTACTGTTTATTTTCTTATCAAACTTCAAAGTTATATTAACCTTGGACAACAAAGGTTGAATGCCCTATTTTGTGCTGAGATTAGTACAACTCTAAGTTTTATCTTCAACAGTTTCCAACAAAATGGGATTTTATTTTTGCAAACTTTATGAAGAAATGAGGTGAAATAAAACCTGTGAAATTAGTTACTGATCCCTACTTCGATGCTAATGGAAATTTTACTGATAGAAAAATTGTTTAAAGATAACTTTTGCTACTGTGTTATAATTTCATAGCGCTGGTTAAGGTTATTGGTTGTGTTTATGTTATGATTTGTTGCGAGAGTGATTTGAACTGACTTGGTGAGTTAATTTGGGAGAAGACTATTTTGGATGTGGGGACTGGAAGTGGCATTCTTGCTATATGGTCAGCACAAGCAGGTGCGAGGAAGGTGTATGCAGTGGAAGCGACGAAGATGTCAGAACATGCTCGTGCACTCGTCAAAGCGAATAATCTCCAGAATGTAGTTGAGGTCATCGAGGGATCAATGGAGGATATTACCTTGCCTGAGAAAGGTTAGAGTTATTGGGATCTGTTTAGTTTGTTTGATATAACCTTTTCTTTTTTTCTCTGGTTCTTGTGTACATTCATGATTTCAACGATGACATTTTTTATTTTTACTCTGTTTCCTGTTTTAAAGGATTTGTGGTGGAAGAAAACAACAGTTTTTGTGTGTTAGCCATTTTCTAAACAATTTTTTTTTTAAACAATCAGGTTAGAATAAAGTGATGCTTTGTAATTATTGGTAAAATTAGGAAATGGAAACACACAAATTGTTTTCTTAAATTAAAAAAGCACTTTGCCTTTTGTTTTATTTTGGGTAAATTTGAAATTTGTTCATTTTGTCCCTCTTTGTCTAAATTATACTTTGTTGATTATCCTTGTGATTGCCTTCAATCTTGTTATGTAACTTGCAGTTGACGTGATAATCTCTGAGTGGATGGGTTATTTTCTTCTGCGAGAATCCATGTTTGATTCAGTTATACATGCTCGTGACCGCTGGCTCAAACCGACTGGAGTGATGTATGTATTGTTGCAACTACTCTGCTTCCTCAAAACAGAGAAAAATGCAGTATTTTGATGGATTGATGTTTAGTGTCTTCTTCATTTGCTCCCTACCACCTTACCTATTCATCCATTTTGTCTTTTAGCTTGTGTCAATTGAAATAGATATTGTTTAGTTCGTTCTTCATTGCCGCATTCCTTATTTCTCTGGGATTATTTTTCGATGTCTACTGGAGTATTTTTTGTCCCTTAATATTTGATTTTATTTCTAGTATCGAATATGAAAAATGCTACCGGTGGGGGCTAATTTTTGAAGCAAAACTATTGCCCAATAAAAGATGTAACACTTAAATTTCAATGTTTGTTTCATGTTCCAAACCGAGCTACACAGAAGGCACAAAGTTTTGTTCTGTGTAACATATTCTATAGTTTTCAATGGAATGGGTTAGCTTCAAAATTCATACTTCATAGTCAACAAGTATAGTTTCAAACCTGTCACGTGAGTTAAATACAAAACTACTCTATGCTTATCTGTTTACAGTAGATTCATTGTCTTAGCATGTTGTTGTGCTTACCATGCTCTTTTCATTACATACCAATGGTAATAATTTACGTGTATGAATATTTTGGTTGTTGTCTGATGGTCATTTTATGAATTTTGGTTACCTTAGTGCTTAAGTGTTTCTTTCGGTTGCTTTTACTGTGCCTGTGTAATTGGTGACTTAAGAGACTTTGTTTGGCAGGTATCCTAGTCATGCTCGCATGTGGATGGCACCTATCAGGACTGGGATAGTAGATCACAAATTAGGAGAATACGAATCAACTATGGATGATTGGCACAACTTCCTTGATGAAACAAAAGTCTCCTATGGTGTTGATATGAGCGCTTTAACAAAGCCTTTTTCAGAGGAGCAAAGAAAATACTATCTACAGGCAAGTTGTATACTTTGGTGCCCCATATTTTTAGTGGTATATTTGTAAGTAGGTGATTGTGTGAAGTGGACCAATGAAGGATGTGAGCAATAATGTCCATGAGCTAGTGTGTGCTGGGCTTCTGTGCAAGTGGCTCGATACCTTTTCTCTGCCTGTGATTGTGCTCTCCATCATTATGTGGGAGCTAGGCTTGTGCTTTTGTTGCTACTTCTTTAGCCATTTGCCTCTGATTTATTCTGCTTCTGTATATATGTTACCTGTGATTTCTTCATGAGCCCCTTTAATTTTCTTTTGAATTGGCTGAGACTGAGGCTACTATTTTAGAGCTAGGCTCGTGTTTCTGTGTGCTACTTCTGTAGCCATTTGCCTCTGATTTATTCTGCTTCTGCATTAATGTGACCTGTGATTTGTTCACAAGCCCCTTTAATTTTCTTTTGAATTGGCTGAGACTGAGGCTACTATTTTAGTGGTCTGTCATTCATTCCTTTGTTTTGTCTAAATTTATTTTCTTCTGTTGAAAATCTCATCTGCTTCTTCTCAGCCCTGTGAGTTTTATTGTTTGAATTGCAACTTTATAACTTTTGTTTATTTAGAAGTCATGTATCTTGGTATGAACTCACATCCATTATGCCTTATGAACCATAATTTATATAAATGTCGAGGAACTTTTGATTTATAGTTGTTGTGTTATTTTATGTGTGCGGTGTGTATTTCATAGCATAACATTGTATTTTAGGTAGGATCCTACATTTTTCACATTACAATCCCATGTTTACGTCTCTTCTTCCCTTGTTAGATCCGTGGTTGGATCTGCAAGTTGGACAACCTTAGTTATTTCCCCTTTATTGTTATTGAATGATTTCTTTTTTCTTTGTGGGTGTTATTAGATATACAAATTAAAATTGGCTTCGTTGTTGTAAGTTAATGTCAGAGTGTGATATAGAAGGATAAATATTGCTCATGAAACTAATTTATGCTTGCTGTGATTTCTTTAGACATCTTTGTGGAACAACCTTCATCCAAATCAAGTCATTGGAACTGCTGCTATAATAAAGGACATTGATTGTTTAACTGCTACAGTGACTGACATAGAAAAAGTTAGATCAAATTTTTCTTTGTCAATAACCATTGAAAACACAAAGTTGTGTGGATTTGGAGGGTGGTTTGATGTACATTTTCGGGTTAGTTCCTCTGACCTTTTTAACAGCATTTGTATCTATCAAATATCATAAATCCTAATCCCAATGTTTGTTTTAACTCACCAGGGAAGAAGTGAGGATCCAGCCGAACATGAAATTGAGTTAACTACAGCTCCTAGCGTGGATTATGGCACACATTGGGGCCAACAGGTTTGTGCTGCATAAACTTCTTGTTGATAGTCTTGTTCATGAAATAATTCTGTCATTATCAGTTTCTCCAATATAGGCTCTTTACTTTTTGAGAGCAATTGAACACTGTTGAAGGAATACAAACTTCTTTAGGGTATTTTGATTTCTAAAAATTTAAAAAGGCTCATCACAACATACACATTTCATGTTTGACTTAAAAAATTGTAGCACAGGATGAAACAGACACGTCACAGGACAGAAGCTTTAAATACCCGATGCTTTCTTCCTCTTCTCGGTAGTTTTTTTCTGACTGTCTCTTCCTCAAAACTACTTAATCCTCAAACAACAGTAGGTCAAAAAATTGCATTGAGATGACCCAGATACTTGTAGCTTGCTGTTCTTGTGTAGTTCATCCATTTGCTTCAAACGCACGCTTAACGTGCATATCCTATTAAAGTACGTGTTAAAAATTTTATAGAGAAAGGAAAACAGGCGAAGAGATAACTTTCATACTTTGTGAATAGTGATGTATGTCTCACATTTATTGTTATAGTCATAACCTACGATCTGATTTTTTTATCCAGCTGCATGACAACGTTAGTTTTATTTAATCGTTGAACAGGTTTTTCTTTTGCATCCTCCTATGCATCTTAGTGAAGGTGATGATTTAAAGGTTTCTTTTCTAATGAGTCGCTCAAAGGAGAACCATCGTTTGATGGAGGTTGAACTTGGATGTGAGGTTCATCAAAAGTCCGGCAAGCTACTTGCACCTTTCAAAAATAAGTACTATATTGAGTAACAATTTGGATTCCAAATTCTAGGGACTACGGGATACAAGGTAGATTCAGTTGCCCTTGATGCTTTGAATCATGATATCATATGATTACATCCCTAGGTCTATTGTATCTTTTTGGTGGGATGGTCTTTAATACTCTTCTTTTCTACAAGTACTTTTAATATTTTCATGGTGGCTCCTAGGTTTTCGATTATATACTAAGTTGTATCCAAACATAATATCACTAGAGAAATGTAATGAGTTTTTTTGTTAGAAAAAGAAAAAAAAGAATCAAGCTTATTTTTGTGAAATAATTAAAAGCAACATGTAATGATGCATTTGGTTTAGCTTATTTTATGTTAAGTAATCTATTATTTTTAATTTTCACCAGAGTTTTTGAAGTAAAAAATAACTAATCGTTACCATTTTTTTTTATCAGGAACAAGGATCATGTCATTTTTGAAATCTTATGTTATCGCCTTTGTTGTTTCTTGAGTTCTTTTTGTAGCAAGAGAAAAAAAGCAGTTAACGCCACTTACAACAATTATGGTTCTTTCAATCATTCGGATTTTATGAGACTCAAGTACGTTTAAGCTTGTTTTGGTGATGGTTGGAAAACACACGTACCTGTTATCTTTACCTTAGTGTTAGGGAGAGTCCGTGGCCCTTTTTGTTTTATAATGTATTTGAAGTTTGTATTAATTGGTTAGTTATGGTTGTGTAAACATACCAAAAACAAAAACAAAATGGAGGGTTGAATTGTATTTTTTTTTTAATTTTCAGGATGTATTGTCAGACGGTAGTTTTATTTGACAGCCGATCTGTCAAATAAACTTTTCTAAAACTTGGTTATAAAGGTTAGTGCAATATGATAATATGTGATATGTTAACATGTAATTAACAAAGATAAAATGAAGAAAACAAATTATGTTATGATTTTTATACTAATTTATTTGATAATACAAATTATGTATATTTTTCAAACAATAGATTGGGTTTCATTTTACAAATTATTGTAATAAGATATAGAAGAGTATTACTAGGGTCTTATTTATTTTTTACTTATTTTTACTAAAATTAAGTATTATTTAGATTATAATCACTTTTAAGATTGGGTATTAGTTGAAATGGAGTTATTTTTAGTTAAGGTTAAATATTATTTGGAATGTAGTTATTTTTTTAAAGATTTAGTATTGTTTTCAACATAATACTCTTGCCAAAAAGAGAGTAAACTTTGGAACCCATTCACTTATGGTTAATACTAAAATTGAGTATTGTTTAAGCACTAACCATTCGTGGATAAAATCAAATGGCTAACAAAGAATGTAATATTAAATCTCAGGTTTGCTCATTAGAAGGAAGTAGTGTGATTTATATGGCAACTCCTTTGGAGCATGATAGAACTTCACTGGTGATAGCTTCACTCATCCTTTTGAGTGAGACTTGATATAGTTGATCGAATAAGCAACACTAGTATATTGTCTTTTTCAAAAAAGTTATTTTGATGAAGTAACTTTTAACATGTTCTTCAATTATTATGCGAGATCTTCTTAAAAAAATGAAGTGTACAATTAATGCAAGCATGAAATAAGTATTTAAAGTTTGATATGTACTATGAAATGCTTAAAAATTGTGTCTATTAGACAAAGTATACTCATTGTCTGTTCAAGCAAAAATTTATTTAAATAAGTGTACTCATTTGTGTTTGTTCAAGCAAAAAACTTATAAAACATACATTTGTAAAATACTTGAGTTTGTCGGACGAAACACATATTAAACAATGTTTGCATTTGTACACACCTACACACAACTTCTAATTAATGGGCTAGATTGAATACTTTGTGTCTGACATGTCTAATACATATAATTTATGTTTTATACTTAGTTGAACTTGGATCTAACAATCTCCCATTTTTTTTATTATTGAGCTTGTAACAACAAAGTTTAAACAAAATTTTTAAGACAATTTCATCATATAAGATTTTTCACAAAATATTTTCGATATAAAGATGATGGAGTAGGGTAAAAAAAGGTTTTTGTCTTCTTTTTGTAAGTTTTTCCTCAAACAGACATTGCCGATTGAGTTCTTAAAATCTTCAGCTTAACTTATTCTTGGCTTAAAATTCTCTACTTTTGTTTTATATCTTCTTTTCCTTTTTCCCTTTGAAGCTTGAAACTTGTTAAGCTTTAAAGTTTATCTTCATCCTTTCTTCTCCTAAATGACCATTAAGATAAAGGATTAATACTTTCTTGCTTGACTGAAGCTTTCTTCTTTTGGAAGGTTTAAGGAAATTAAATAATCTTCTCCTTTCTTTCTTTACGAAGGGTCTTTGATATGTCTAAAAAGTTTTAATTGTACAAATTTAATCATAACAATTAGTACTACATAGACAATTGCATTGTCTAGTCAAATTGACAAAATAATTTTGCTTTAATCAAAACATCTTATTGTAAAGATGAAATGGTTTTGTATGAGGATATTGCCTTTGAAGATGTTATGCATGGATCTTAGACATGTGATTATGTATGGGAACATAAACTTTTTGTTCTTTGTCTATGTCTATCATCCACAGTTGAGAGTTAACCTTACCTGCAATAGGAATTTTGTACTCTTTTGGTACCCACATTTTCTTGGGTTCTTTGGTGTTTAATTTGGATGATTGTCTTTTTTGTTTGCATCTGACTGTAGGGTGTTTAGATTTACCACAATTTCAGCAAATAATCTTAACATGCTTATGAATATGCATTTTACTTTTTAATTAAAGATTGGATTTATTTGATATATGTGTAACATTTGAAGAGAGGAGATTTAGAGTTTTCGAGCTTTTAACAAATTTTCCAAAATCACGTTTACAACATGCAACTTTTTACTTTAATTTTTAAAGCATTAGACACATGAGTTTGTTTAAAACATGACATTGCATCTTATTAGATGCAACTAGATCTAGTTTGGGATTTTTTTTTTTGAAAAAAAGTTGAATTTTTATTTTAAATTCAAATACTGTTTAAAGATTTTGTTGCAACTACAAGGAAGATCTATATAAGATATATCATCTTCATTAGACGATGAATATGATGTGGTATCAAAGGAAGATTGGTTAAGGTTAGAGTGTACCTCATTTTCCATGTCTTCCATGAGACATAAATTTGCCTTTCTTTAGTTTGACACATAATTAGAGTTTAAGTTTGAATAATCCCATGTATCCTTCAGACTTTTCTTCTTCATCTTCAGAAAACTTGTCGTTTGCATCTATAACATATGACCTTATGATGATTTTCCTTTTTTCTTGCATGTATCTTTTACTATGTTTATCTTTTTGTTTAAGCATCCACTGAAACTTTCTTAATAACCTGAATATCTCTTTATTATTTGAGCTATCATACTCAACTTCAAAAGTATAGTCTTCCTCCTGTAGACCTTTTTGAACTCTAGTTCTCTTTTGCTTGAGTGGGCACTTAGAGAATGACTTTGCCTATAGAACTTGGTCATATTATGTTGAGGCTTCCTTCTGCTCGCGATCCTAGTTATGCACATCATGCACTCAAGATTCTTTAAAGCTCATCCCATATGAGCTTTTTCAAATCTTGGGCCTATGTGATGGCCATTGTTTTAGGTTCTCACACCTTTGACATGTTGTCCAATAACAACAAGTTGATCTAAGCCTTAGAGAAACTCAATTTAAGAGTTTTTAGCTTGCCTAGAAGAACCTGTATTCTTCCAAACATATTGTCTAGTCTCACCATCCATCATGGTGAAAGACTTGTATTGGCATGTAAGGGTTGCAACATTTCTTAGCTGGACATTCTCATTCCCCTCATATTGATCTTCATGGAGTCCCAAATCTCCTTAGCAGACTTTAACGTCCAAACTTATTTATATTAATTTTTGGATAATGCACAGATTAAAGTATAGCACGCCTTGTTGTTGGGTTGCATTTGATTGAACTCTTTTTGTGTCTAGTCTTCCTTTGAAGTTTTTATCTCTATATCTCTTTTAGTATGATAGGCCATAATTGAGAATGCATGGATTTAATGTACATCTCAATCCTATCCTTCCAGTAGGGGTAGTTTTCGCTTACAAACATTGGTGGTCTTGTAAGAGATCCCTTCCATCTCAGTTACATGGATCTTCCCTCAAGACATGGTGAGGCGCTAAACCCTTTAGAGGTTGAGTTCTGATGTCAACTGTGTAAACAAGCCAAAACACAAAAAGAGATGGTTGAATTGTGTTGTTAATTTTTTTGATTTTTTTTGCAATGTATCGTATGATGATACACAATTAGACGATAATTTTACTTGATAGACAATTTATTAAATAACATTTTCTAAAACTTAGTTCATAAAATTTTCTTTCATTCATTAGTGCAATATGATAATATGCAATGAACAAAGATAAAAAGGAGAAATATTTACATTATGATTTTTATAGTGGTTTGTATGATAGCACAAACTATGTCTAGTTCTCAAACAATTGATTGAGTGCAATATACAAATGAGTATTATTTTGAGTATTATTTGGATCTTAGTCAATCCCAACTAAAATTGAGTATAATATTGGACCACAACCACTATTGACTAAGATTGAGTATTATTTGGAACCTAACCACTCCTGACTAAGATTGAGTATCATTTCAAACACAACCACTGTTGGTCAAACATAAAGTATTCTTTGGAACCCAACCACCCGTGACTAACATTAAGTATTCTTTAGAATCCAATCACTCTTGGCTTAAACTGAGGATTATTTGTACAACAACCACTTCTTACTAAAACCAAAAGTTTTACAAAGAGTGTGATATAAAAGATCACATGTTCGCTCAGTAGAAAGATGTAACATCTTATGATGTATACAAAGGTTATTACTTTTCTAGATTGCTAATGGACATGAATGCTGTTCTTTCTCACAACTACAAGGCTTGAAAGCTTTTAAGATCTTCATAACAAAAAAAAGCAATTCCGGATCCACCAATCCGTAATGCAATTTAGGCTTCCGGATTCAGCACTCCAGAAAACAACAATTTATGATCTTTTACTTTCCGAAACACTCCCTCATCCGGAAAACACAATTTAATCAATTCCGGATTCATGAATCAAGAATATATTACCGGATCCCGATATCCGGTAGCCCCTTTTGAAATTATAGGTCAAGGTTAATGTTGGAATATTTAAAATTATGGGGGTGCAGGAAGAAGAAGCCTTTTTTTTCTTTTTTTCTTTCTTACAAAGAGTGCAACGGTGATGGTAGTTGCCACGAAAATAGTGACAATGGCGACAGTCGCGGCAACAACAATGGTCTGTGTAGCAAAAGAGGGTATTTTAGTCTTTATAAGCATAGTATGAGATGCAATTAGTAATCATGGGATGCAAGAAGAAAAAAACCTTAATTAATGATAGACTGAAGTTTGACTAACAAACTATAAGTTTTTTAGTCTATTCATATAAGTTATAAAGTAGGTCATTGCATTCTACAACCCCATAGTTTGAAGGTGCATCCCCGTGGTGGTGGTAAAAAGACTAAAGTGTTATTGTTTTATATTTATAAAATGTATTTTTAGATATAGAAATGCATTTTGGATTGTACAATCTTAAATGCATTAATACATTTTCAATCTGAAAATGCATTTCGGACATAATTTAAAATGTATTTTTTACTTTGTATTCTAGAATGTATATTCCAAAATACAAAAATTATATTCTGGATTGTGCAATTCAAAATATATTTTTTACTTTCTATTCTAAATTGCAAAATCTAAAATGCAAATGTGTATTTCGAAATGTACAATCCAAGATATAAATATATTTTGAATTCTACATTCCAAAATACAAAAAAAAATTGATGTTTCACATTAGGTAAGGTATCGAGCAAGAATACACATTGTTGTAGAAAGAAGTTAACTGACCTCTTAGGTGACATGTTGGTGGTTTCCCTCGACCTCGTGTGACTACTCACTTTCAGTGATGTTTTTAGTCTTAGGATAGTTACTTTATACACACACAATTCATATTGTCCATTTCACACATTTACTCAAATGATCAATGTTTTAATATATTGTTCATTTTCACACATTTTCATATTTGTTTGTGCAAACCCCGAGCCTTAATTTTGGAATCAACTAATTCATCATGAGTACGAAACGAGAATAATGTGCTTATAGTTCAAATTTGTATCTTGAAATTTTCTATATTTTGGAAATTTTTTGTATCCTAAAATTTTCTCTGTATCTTAGAATTTTCTGTGTATCCTGCAATTTTCTGTTTATCTTCTACTATCCGGTTACTATTTTACTCCTAGTGGCAAGTCTTACTTGATAACTAAAGCAAACTTGATACTAAAGAAAGTTAGGATTTAAGAATCACATTTTAAGCAAACTTGATGCCCAAATATTTTTCAACAAGAAAAACAATCACATTTAAGAATTGCATTTTCTTTTAATGCCAAAATATTTTCAATAAGAAAAACATTCTCATTTAACAACCGTATTTTCAACACAACAAGAAGAACAATCACATTTTCGACACAACTCCGAAATATTTTCAACAAGAAAAAGAATCGTATTTTCAACACAACAATATGAACAATCACATTTTCAACACAATAAAAACAAGAAGAATGTTCTTAACTGGAAAAACGCAAATGGCATAAAATTTAGGCAAAAATTATTTTGCAGATGACAGAAGCACTAAGCAATGGTGAAGCCAAAGTCAAAGAGGGTTGAGCAATGATGAAACCAAAGTCAAATATGAGAGTTGAAAAAGGAGCGATATGTTACATATTTCACCACTAAATGTGAAAAAGAAGACAATGAAGTGAAAGAGGGAGAACTGGAAAAGTGAAAATGGAGAAGAAGAACTAAGCGCAAAAGAAAGGCAAATTTCATCACACTTTCTATGTTAGTTATATTTTAATTGACATAGTAAATACTACAACCTAATTTATTATGGCGGGTAGATTATAATGGTCATAGTAAGTCATCATATATACTTTCTATGTTAATTTTTATTTTAACTGACATAGTAAATATCACTAGTACAAAAAATGATATTATAAATTAATTTTAATTAAATAATGAATTATTTTATTATTATTGTTTATTCTTTATGTTATGTTATTTTATGTTTATAATTATCTTATTATTATTATTTTTAAATATATTATATTTTTTTATTAATACCTTATTATTATTTATAATTTTATTATTATTACTTTAATAATAATAATTTATATTTTATTATTTTTATTACATTATATATTATAACTAATCATATTTATTTTATAATAATATAAATATAAATAAATGAATAATAAGAATTAATCATCTAAAAAATATATTATATAATATTTATTACATAATCGATGATCTATTATAATAATCCATTATATAACTACATAGTCAATTATATAGTAAATATTATATTATATTTATACATATACTTTTTTATTTTAATCGATTTCGACTCTAAAAGTCACTAACTAACGATCATTTTTCTTGTTGTAATTCTAAAATATTTACTCTTTTACAAATTCAATAATTTGTGCATTATCATTTCAAATTTATAAGATGTTTAGCATTAACACGTGCACACGAAAATTAAATTTGAATTGATTATCAAAAGTATTATCTGCTGTATATTTCTTCTCTTTCTTTTATTGGTTTTTTAATATTTTCGGCATAAGGAAAAATATAATTAACATGTGAAAAGTAATTTTCTTTTAGTAATAAAATTAATAAGAAGTATTACATGTTTTTGAATGATTAATATATGTCCTTTTATGACCATTTAACTGTGTTAGAAGCACTAAAAATCCAAATATAATAATATTATACATGTGATAGTGATGAAATAAAAAGGGAAAATTAAGAAAAAGAAATATGAGAGACAGAAAAGTTAACAACGGTTAAAGAAAAAGTTTGAAAAATATTGGGTTTAGGATAGTAGGGTTGGAGAGAGGAGAAAGAATAGTGTGTAAGAAATTGTTGGATTTAACGCCAGTGAAGTGACCGTCTGTGATGGGAACGGTCAAAGTCGGACAGCGCCGCCCTTGAAAAACAATGTGATTTCCTTGGCGACGCGCTTCCAAAACCCAACATGCAGTTTTCGTTTTTGGGCTCAGCCTTCGTTCTTTCTTTCGAACCCTTCTTTCTGCTGTCTCCTTCTATATATAGACACATTCGTATCAGATAATCCTGGAATCTAATATAGCCTCAACTCTCCTTCCATTTCTCTCTCTCCAACGATTTTAACTTTCTTCATTTTCAACCACTCGTTCAAATCTATTAACTTCTCTCTTTCTCTCTCTCTAATCCGCTTCTCTCCATTTCACGGCCGACATTGCTGCCTTCTCTGGTGTCTTTGGCCTTCAAGGTACTTTTTTTTTTGGGAACTGGGTTTTGTTGCACTCTTGATCTTTTTTTATCTAGCTGAAATGATTCGTGAGACTTTGGAGATATCGATTTATTGATGTGTGCAATCGTATATGTATACGTATTTTCCCGTTTCGTATTGAATTCGGATCTGGGTTTAACGCAATGGTTTGCTGTAGAAAAGGGTTGTTTGAAAATTTGAGCTTTGGCTTTGTCGTATCAATTTCGTTGACTTCAGTGAAAGCGAGGAAATTGTTACTGGGGAACTTTATTCTGTCTTGTCATTAGAAGTTATCCAATTGTTTCTCCTCTGTATTTTTATAAGTGATGACCAATTTCTTATCCGAAAATCTGTTATTTTTAGTGGAATTTTCATCGAATTGGAATCCAAATTTGTTACAATTTACTTGTTATTCACTTCTTCTATCTTTGTGTATAAATGCTCATATCTATGTCATATTTTCATTGATTGCAAAAAAAAAAATCTTCTTTTGACCTTTTTTTTTTTCAAGCGACATTTAGTCTAATGCATAAGTGCTGAGTTTGACTGTATCGAGTTATCTTATATTGCTAATTGTGATCAAATCAAATTTGGAACAGGAAAAAATGGAAGAGACAAAAGCAGACACACCGTTGATGCCACCATCATCGCGGAACCTTCCAGATTTCAAGAAGTCGGTGAAATTGAAGTACGTGAAGCTTGGTTATCATTACCTCATCACTCATGGCATGTACCTTTTTCTTTCCCCTCTGGTGGTGGTCATTGCTGCACAGCTATCAACCTTCTCCCTCAAAGATCTCCGTGACATTTGGGAGAATCTACAATACAATTTGATATCCGTCATTCTTTGCTCCACCATGATTGTATTTTTGTCCACACTATATATTATGACTCGTCCAAGACCCGTGTACCTTGTGAATTTCTCATGTTACAAGCCCGAGGAAGCCCGCAAATGCTCAAAGAAGATATTCATGGACCAGTCGAGGAGGAGTGGGTTTTTCACAGAGGAAAATCTTGAATTCCAGCGGAAGATTCTGGAGAGGGCTGGCCTTGGGGAAAGCACTTACTTTCCAGAAGCTGTTCTCAATGATCCTCCCAACCCTTCAATGCAAGAAGCAAGAAAAGAGGCTGAGCTTGTTATGTTTGGTGCAATTGATGAGCTGTTTTCCAAGACTTTTGTGAAGCCTAAGGACATTGGACTTCTGATTGTGAATTGCAGCCTCTTCTGCCCCACACCCTCACTTTCGGCAATGATTATCAATCATTATAAGCTAAGAGGGAACATAAAGAGCCTCAACCTTGGTGGAATGGGATGCAGTGCAGGTCTCATTTCAATTGATCTCGCCAAGGACCTTCTTCAAGTTCACCCCAATTCCTATGCATTGGTTGTTAGCACAGAAAACATCACTTTGAATTGGTACCCTGGGAATGACCGATCCAAGCTTGTTTCCAATTGTTTGTTCCGTATGGGAGGGGCTGCCATTCTGCTTTCCAACAAAAGCTCTGATAAAAGAAGATCAAAATACCGGCTGGTTGACACAGTTCGCACTAACAAGGCTTCTGATGACAAGTGCTTCGGCTGCGTTATCCAAGAGGAAGATTCCAATGGCAAGATTGGTGTCACTTTGTCAAAAGATTTGATGGCAGTTGCTGGTGATGCTTTGAAAACAAACATCACCACATTGGGACCTCTTGTCCTTCCAATGTCTGAACAACTCCTATTCTTTGCCACGTTGGTTGGGAAGAAGCTTTTCAAGATGAAGATCAAGCCTTATATCCCAGACTTCAAGTTGGCTTTTGAGCATTTTTGCATCCATGCCGGAGGCAGGGCTGTGTTGGATGAACTTGAGAAGAACTTGCAGCTGTCCACTTGGCATATGGAGCCATCAAGGATGACACTTTACCGTTTTGGAAACACCTCCAGCAGTTCTCTTTGGTATGAATTGTCTTACGCAGAAGCCAAAGGGAGGATCAGGAAGGGTGATAGAACATGGCAGATAGCATTCGGCTCTGGATTCAAGTGCAACAGTGCAGTGTGGAAGGCTCTCAGGACCATCAACCCTGCCAAAGAGAGGAACCCTTGGATGGATGAGATCCACAATTTCCCAGTTGAAGTTCCAAGGATTTCATCCTTCTGAACAAATGCAGTTTTAAGTATTTTTGGGTCAGCATTAGGTGTCAGCTGTTGAAGTGCTGGAAGGGGATAAGGGGTAGGTCTTGTGCTTGGAGGATAGATCTTGTTCGATATTAAATCTAATTTAGTGAAGGTCCGAGAGGTTTGCACTGCTGCTGGGTTTGTCAGCTATCCCTTGCTCTGTGGTAGTGAACTGTAATTAAAATCCTGTTCTGTATTTGTCTGATACATTTAAAATTCTTTCCCATGTTGAAATGGAAAAAAAAAGTTCATATAATTCTTTAGTTATTAATATCTATCAGTGTCTTTACCATGAGCTACTTGATGCCTTTTCACTTCATTACCATAGTCACCTTTGCTAAGGTGCACTTTACGGTGCCAGTGTGCCAACTAGGGGAAGCTAGCCTAGTATTCTCCTAAGCATAAAAGTCTCTTTCCATTAATGGACCTCACTAAGTCCTTCAGGCGTCATTTAATAACTTCAAAAGTCTTGTATAAAGTTTGCCTATTGGAGAAGAAAAGTCATGCATTTCAAAATTCAAATTTCACCTACTGGACCATGTATATGTTTTATCAACTCCTCTTAGGTTCATCTTTCAGCAATTACACTTTTCTTGGGCACCTCCAATACATATTGGGAATGCAAGAAAGCTGCCACAACAAAATTGTGATATGCAGAAATAAACACTCCTCTTACCTGATTTTTTGTCTTTCCATATTGCCAAGCCAACCTAAGCACACTTTTATCTTATTTTTATCACAGAGCAAAATTTATAAACCATTCCTCAGATGGAATAAGCCTATTCTGGTATACAGCTTTTTCCTCCTGCACTCCCATAATTTCTACTTGTACCCCCATAATTTTTAAAATGACCATTTTACCATTCATAAAAGTGACTTCTAGATTACCTATTTCAAAAATATTTTAGCTTTCCAGAACATAATTTTCGGACAATTTTCAAAACAATTTCCAAAATTAAATTTTTAAAACAACTTTATGGAACTCATGAATTACATTCTAGAACGAGTTTTTCAAATCATATATGACACCTACTACAATGACTTTTTCAGAAAAAGTTGTCTGGAATACATGAAATACGTTTCAAAACGAGTTTTTTTGGAACAAAATTTTCAGAATAAGCTTTTCAGAATGTAAATGATAGCTTCCAGAAGGAGCTTTTCAAAGTAGTAGCGAAGGTAGTAGTAGCGGTGGCAGCAATAATGGATGAGGGAGGGTATTTTAATCTTTTCTTCTTAGTATGGTGTGCAGGAAGCAAAACCCTAAGATCTATAGTCTAAGGCCCAAGAATTTGAAGTACGACTACTTGTTTGTGGGCAATTTCTTTCATGTACCTCCATAATTTCTTCCCGCATCTCCATAATTATTTTAATCCAAAAATACCCTTTTACAAATAGTTTTAGATTAAAGGTTGTTGATGTTGGAGGTGCATGAGGTTACTGGTGTTGTGATGTTTGGTGGTTTTGTTGAGAGTTCTAGTGATGATTTGTGGTTGTTTTTGTTGCGTTGTAGTGGTTGATGATGGTGTTTTGTAGTGTCGTGGTTGGTGATGGTGTTTTGTAATTGTGATGTGATGAAGTAGTTGATTTTCTTATAAGGTGATAATTTATTTGTTAAATTAGGAATTGAATTACGAATTTTATTATCCATAAACATTTTGAATGGTAGAATTTGAAATATAAGTTTGTATTCTGAATTGTAATATAATATATACATACCATGTTAAAATATTTAAATAATTATTATTTAGAATTCTAATAATTTAATTGATGTTTTTTAATAAGGAATATATTTAACCTACTTATAATATGGAAGCTTGTTTTATTCATAAGTTGGAATAATTTTTCTTCTACAATTGGTTTTTTTTTTTTTTTTAACTCAGCCTATTGCAAACTCAAACTCATGGTTAGTGAGACTAATAAGTTTGACTAATTTTCTTCTACAATTGGTATTTTTTTTTAACTCAGCCTATTGCAAACTCATGGTTAGTGATAGGGGGACAAGGATTGGATTTTTCAAAATCCAATCTAGATCCATTCCAAATCCAAATAAATGGATTGGATTTAAAATTCATATCCACTTTAACTAGATCAAATATATTTGAATTTTTTTTTAATCCATTTAAAGTGGACTGAATCTAGATTAAATCCACTTTGTTAATTATATTAAATCCACTTTGTCAATTACATTAAATCCATTTTGATATGGACAAAGACTAACTTGGCTCGAACTGGGCCTAAGTCGACTCAACCTGGACACTGACCAACTCGGCTCTACATCAACCCCGACCCAGACGACTCGACATCGGCCTGGGCCCGGACGACTCGACATCGGCCCGAGCCTGCTCGGCTCTGTTGAAGATGGTTGCTGCCCCTTCAAGATTGTGTTTGATGAAGACTTGTATGTAGTGTTTGATGAAGACATTTATGTACTTTCCATGCTTTTGTGCTTTGCTTTAAGTATGTCTTAGTTAG
>Ga0123342_1003936_pt1 | contig 23278 bp, 12 predicted proteins | sample Turbeawhitnodule_FD_89960 | JGI IMG/M metagenome (GOLD analysis project Ga0123342, IMG submission 89960) | Root nodule microbial communities of legume samples collected from Mexico - Turtle bean Mexico white nodule | ecosystem: Host-associated > Plants > Roots > Nodule | place: Mexico: Nepantla... | reverse complement strand
GAAATTTAAAAAATTGATATGGTGGAGGTTAAAATTGATATGGTGCAGGAGGGTAGTTTTGGAAATTTAAAAAATTGATATGGTGGAGGTTAAAATTGATATGGTGCAGGAAGAATTTGCCTTATTTGTTTTGCTGACCCATAGGGTCATATTATTTGTCAGAGAAGCCCAAACCAACAAAGAGTGGAAGACTGGATGTGGCTGTTGCATTTTGCACCCTCATGCTTTAAACCTACACCCCTATGAGGTGATGAAATGCTAAAAATGGCCTCCTTTCAAATTTATAAACCAACCTTACAAGATCCTATCGGAACAACGGTCTCTTAAGAACCGCCTCCAACTTGTCCTACTATATCGCTTGAAGAGGTTCATTTTTTCGTATTTTACTTCATTATCGCTACTGCTCATTTATTTTGGAAGAATTGTTCCAAGACGTTTTAAGATTATACAATCCAAAACATATTTTAAGCTTTTTGTACATTCTAAATTATGTATCCTGATTTACATTTTTAAATTCAAATATACATTATGAAATACACATTCCAAAATATATTAATACAAAATTGTGAATTTCAAAATCTATTAATACATTCTAGAGTGATATTTGATAAAGATATGATTAACACTAAAATGAATCATTTCAAGTCAAAGCTAGATAGAAACCAACCGTGTTGATTCATAAAAAAATATTAGAAACAAGTTATAACTGAAATTGATACATATTTGTTGCCAGCAGCATGAGGACATGAGCAACAAGGATTTAAGTATTTAAGTCATTATTAAAGTGCTGATAAAAAAAAAAGTCATCATTAAAGTGAGCCAAATAGTTAAAAATATTTTTATTGATTTCATATTACTCTTAAAAGTGTTTTAATACATTTAATAAACTGAATGCTAAAAAAATAATTTTAAAGCACTAGAGTACTAAAAAAAATATTTCAATATAATAATAAATAATTATATCAGACGTACTTGTATAAATCGATATTTTTATTCAAATCAGAAGTGATTAATATTAGCAGGCACGCGGTAGCAAAACGTTACGGGATGGTCAATGTTCGACGATATTGTGGAGAAAAGTCATAAAAAAGGTTCAACTACCTTCAACATATCCAATGGAGAAGCTTCAACGCTAATTACCCCATATAGTGTTAGTTTGGCCATGAGCTTTAGATATTTATGAAAGTTGATGCTTGACACCAGTTTGATAAACGATAGAAACTAAGCTTTTTGAGAAACGTGTACTGAATTTCTTGAAAAAGGGTGTAGGGAGGGTTCAAAAATGCAGTTGGCGATTGTTCATACTTTTTATAACTGGGAGATGAGTGGTACAACGTCAAAGGATGCAGTTGGCGATAGTTTACTTTGAACAACTAGATGACGGTGGTACTAAGTCATAAAATACAGTTGGCGATGTTAAAACTGTTAAATGCATTATAAGCATTGATGAATAAAAGAAACTGCACTTTTTTTTAGAATGCACTATAAGCATTGTTTCAAATTTATTTGTTGTTTCAGTCATTTCTGAGACTAACATAGAAAACGCACATAACACAAGCGAATAGCAAAAGAGTCAGACCTCACTGGTTTGTACAAGCTGTCTGCTTCTTGATACAGTTTGCCACATGCTGAGCAACCCATAATGAGCCGGCCTCAGTGCAACAGAAACTATGGGTGTGGTTTTCTCGTTCAATAGATACGGTAACATCGGGAACCTGCTTTGAAATCTGTCACCAGAAGAAACCATAACTTAAGCCAGAAATAATCATTCAATATTCCACAGATGAGGAAGAAAAGAGCAAAGAAAAATTAGTTGGGTTGGGAAACTTAGAAAAGAAAAAGATACTCCTTGATCATGACTAACTATTATTTCAATGAAAGTGTTGAGTTATACAAATATTCACCCCGCTATTCTCTCGTAATTAGTGTTAAAGAATCGGTGGTATTCCCGTAATTCTAAGTCCATTTAGGATAGCACACACACATAAGCTGCGTGCTAAAATCAGTATTTGGAATTTAACACCACAAAAATTACTTGATAGCATCACCAACAATAATATCTCTATTAATCTATCTTCCCATGTGTATAAAACCTTCTCATTGGATGCCCAGTTCACTCCTAGAACATGAAAGTTGAAATAAAGTAAACTGGAAGAACCCCTGTTAGCCAAATCAATCCACTTTCTATGAGTAGCTGGCTGTTGGATGTTAGTTTCTTTCAGCAGTCCGTCGTTTTTAAGCTACAGATAGTCCATTTCTTTGTAATGTAAAAGAGAAAGAGACAAAAACAGTGTGTGCTTCAGTTCATTGAGAGCCAAGTTATTGAAAGGTTATACCATAATCTAATTTATTTTGCAATCAGTTTATCACAATACCTGTAGTCTAAAACATAAATCAAGAAAATGAAGTAAATTTAATATCAGAGAGAAATAAAGGACCAATGAAGGTTAAATTAGGTATCATATTTTTATAATCAATATATTGCAATGTTTCACATCACAGTTTGATAGACTTTTGCTTTCTTTTTATTAAACTAAAACGAGCAAATTTAATGAACATATTTTGCTGTATTTAAGAGTAGAAGGTCCACACCATAAAATGGGGGTAGAGAAAGAGGAAGGAGGTAATCACATCTTTTAGTTCTTGTTGAGATTCAAACACAAATCCAAACCTTCAGCTTAATGGCTAGGCAAACTTAAAAAGTTATTTGATTTCTCTGAAAAAAATCAGCAATGAAAATTATAAAAATAAAACAAAGATAATATTCTAGCTTGATTTATCTTTAAATTAAATCTGCTGTAAATTTTGATACATGATCTTTCATTAAGATAAAAGAAGGGAAATAAACTTGTTAGTACAATTTGGACATCTATTAAATCATTACATTGACCATTTTGGTACCATGAATGATCATGTAGATTAGGATAAAATCACAAGCATATAATCATCCTAAACATGCTCTCCCTAGGAGGCACCCCCAGACTAAATCTTTTTAAGATGCTTGAGGTACAAATCTTTGTCTCATACCTTCAGATGATGCAAAGACTTTCCAGATAACAACAACAGTGATTAAAATAAATAAAAGCAAACCTCTTCAAGCAAACTAAGTGGGCCCCAGTGATCGTCAACACCAAATAAAAATGTCAATTGAGCCTTCCTTTCTCTCATAAATGTCCAATCTGGTGCCTCTGAAAGCTAGTAGGTTAAGCACATGATTATCAATGCAGTTTTGGATATTTTGCCTTTTGATACCCAGATGAAAATTGCCCTCTATCCCATTTTTAAATTCTCAATTTCAACTTATTTTATCATTAGATGCTGTATCCTTGTGCAATTTTCCGTGACATGTCATCTTCCACATGAATGCAACAAGTTCCGGTGCCATATGTAAATGAAAAAATTCCTTTAGAGTGAAATAAAGTGAAACGGCTTTACTATAATTTATAAAACTTGAAAGGTATATTTTGTAGAGAGGAAGCATTGTTACCTTTCTGAATTCTGTCATGGCCAAATACAGGACATTCCGCATGGTATGGTACTGTGAATTATTAAGGTTAGAATTAATACAAAAAAAAAGGTGCAGACCGATTCCACAATAAAAAGCTGCAAGTCAATGTCAATTAAATGTAGAATATTTTGCGTTACCATTATATAAAGGGGTCAATAAGAAGAATGGCCAAAACAAAATGAACTAAATTACACGTTTAACGTGACTTATCATTGAAGACTTCTTTGAACAGTAAAGCTAACCTGTGACAAGTGAGAGCATGCAGCCTCAACCGCATTGACTGACCATGACTTCCCAAGGGATTTTCTGACCATAAACCTTAAAGCCTGAACAGGTAGCAAGCCTAATGATGCTATCAGGTAACTAAGAGCAGCAGCTAGAACTTGGGATCTGAAACCCCATGAACATCATTTAGTCATTTCACATAAACTAGTCTAACATTTTCAAAAGAAAATAAGTAGTAGCAAACTTTTCATGCTTAATATTTAGCAATAATAAATAGATAATTACCACTATTTAATTTATCTGAAGTTTAGGTTCAGATCAAATTATTAAAATTGTTTTATGCGTAAATTGAATGTCATGAGGTATGAAATAGAGTGGACTGCATCAAAATTTGTGATATCTAAGCTCATAATGTCACTAAAAGTTCATGTCATCTCTTACAAAGTAGGTACTGTCAAGGTGTTTTGCCTTGGGGAAGGTGGTTTGAGTTGAGACTTACTTTGCAATTTTTCCAATAAATAACTGATTTGTTGATTGCAGGTTTAACGTCAAAAATGGATAAAGTCCAATGCAATATTTCACCTACAGAACCCAGGAGAAAATGCAAGTAGATAATTTACGAAGATAAGAAGTGAAGGGCAAACGGCATGATGGGATGAATTAAATATGCATCGTTCCTATCACCTTCTCTGGAGACTTCTTGAAAATCTCAATAGATATATATGAACCAATAGAGTGCCCAACCTGGAGAGAAAATTCTAAATTAGCTACCCAATTTTCATTTCAGAATGAAATTAAACTTGTCTATATGTTTTGAAAACACAGATAACAATTACTTACAAATTACTTTAGCTAAGAACTAGACTCAAAGTGGTTCTTTTAAGGTCTTCCAAAATTGTTCCATTTTAGTGGATAAAAAGGATGTTTGGTGTTGCATCCAACAAGTTTTGAACTCGATATCTCTAGTGGCATCCTTTATGTCAAGGAAAGGGAGGAAGACTGATTAAAATCACATATCAAAACAAGAAATATATTCTGATATGGCACTATTAATTAGACTATAATATCATGGATATCTTTTTTTAACAGCAATATAAGAAATTATTTCTCCATGCACATCAAAAACTCCACAAACCTTTTTCTCTAATTTAAGCTGCACATTAACTGTCACTCCTTAATAGGAGAAAAAATTTGCATTTTGTATATTATCACATGACAACCATTTTTCATATAAAGAATTTTTTGTCACTAGGCACAATTTCGGTGTTTTCGCACCTACAACTCTTTAAAACAACATGACTTGGAAAATAATAATGGACATGGGATATAGAAGAACCCACCAGTAATATAGGAATCTCAATATTTTGCAATTCCTCTCTGATGAAGTCAATCTACAAACACAAGGAAAGTGAAGACTTTGACTACTATCACTAATTAACACGGTTAAAGTAAAATTATCTAAATCAAGAATGATGAATGTCAATCATAAAAGCATGGAATATTATTGGGGGGGGGCACGGAGGGAGGAATGCATGTGGCTTAAATATGACATTCTCAGTACAAAAGCCTGCTCGTGACATAGCAGAAACAATTCCACACGATGACAATTACTCTTTCTTTTCAAAGTTGTCCACAGTACAATCTGAAATGAAAGTTTAAATACTCAATTCTAGCACAGTTTTCGTACCATTCAACAGTACATTAGATAAATCTATAACGTTTCACAGAATTTCTAAAAACGAATGAAGGACTTCAAAGTTGCTCTGATTCACTAATTTACTCCATTTTTTATAGGGGGGATCAAAGGGTCAAGGCAGGGGAGGACTTCCCGCTGTACAGCACACCAAGTATAACCAATTTACAAATCAACATTGAAATAAACATTGATCAGTTTCTCTAACCAAAAACAGCCAATGATTGTTAAGATCAAAACAGTAAGCCTTATATTACCTTGTGATCAATTTGTTCTTGTAAAGAAAACATGCGTCCATGTTCCGAGTCCTGGAAACGAAACTCTGTGTAAGAGACGTTCTAATTCCACGCAAGCAAATCAATCGAAACAAAATGTATGAACCTTTCTTGAGTGAGAAACATGGCCGATAGCTGCTAATTCACAGAGAAACATGACTAGTGAGCCTAATGGTCACCAAATATCCATATACTAAGTAGCAAGAAAGAAAGAGCTCCCATTACTTTACTTACCAGTCACAGAAGCAGTTCCCTCCAGCAGCTCATATAGAAATTCCACAAAGTCTTTGTAGAATAAAACAACACCTGCAACAATCAAAAACACCAAAAGCCTCAAACAACTAAACAAGTATAACATGGAAACAAAAGCACGCAAGCACACAATCGAGGCCACACCTGGGTTTCCAGGAACAAGCAGAACATGCAGTTTAGGAACCTCAGCCCGAATCTCCAATACTTCAGAAACGTAACTAGACAAAAAAGGACATGTTAATCATGGAATAAATAAATAAACGAAATCGTCGACAAATTCAAGGTTCGAGATTACAATACATACCCAGACACATTGCATAATCGAAAATTAGCACGCCTTATAGGTTTGGAAAGCAAATTATTGTTCACAGTCATGCTGTAATTAACCACACACTTGGCGCAAAATCTTGTCCTGGAAGACAAAGTATTACGAATGAATTGGTTGTAAAAAAAATATATTAATTAATTTAGGGAATTGTAATAGCCGAAAATCTTATTGAGGAAAAATCAGGATAAAATGGTAAATGAAGTTTGCATATGTTATCCAGAAGAAAATGTAACAGAAATGCACATCTGAGGGACAAAACTTGCGAGGTTGATGCAGTGCCAAATTTGTATATGCACTGAGAAGTGTAGAGAGAATAAATGAAAACATGCACCGCTATTGAAAATCAAGAAAAAAGGGGTAATGGAAGAAGGAAGAGAAGGTACCTGGTGGAAGCGAGAGGAGGCAACAGCACAGAGTGAGCCAAAGATCGAAAAGTCCAACCAGCGAGGCAAGGAAGCATTTGATTTTAGTGCCTTACTTTACAACACAGAGTTGACAATTGGGGTTTTTTTTTAAATATTAGTCTTTTTTTCTCTTTGTAAAAAATTTGAATACAAATAGTGAAAAATAATATAAATAAATGCAGAAAATATGGCAAAATTATAATAGAATACATGTTAAACATTTAGTAGAAATTAAGAACGATAATATAATTTTTTTCATTATATACAGTAATAACATTATTACAACAATATACCATATTGTTTTGATCAGCGAATCAACTTTAACTCATAATTTATTATTAGTAAGTTATGTTCAATATTATTATTTTGAGGTCATTGTTATTAATATAATGAAATAGATTATATTATTCAACTAAAAAAATAACTAATCGATAATGTTTTGAAATAATATAACAAAATTGAAAAATCATCAATACTAATAAAAGAAGAAGCTGATAAATATAAGAAAAGCATAAAATGTTCAATCTGAAGGGAAAAGAAAGAAAGAAATGTAATCCAAAAAAAATCGAACCAGATTGAGCTAATTATCACTCTTTGACATTAATCGGGTGAAGAAGACTCTTTAAGTAACTTTCTCTGCAAACATTTTTAAAGATAAAAAATTAAAATGAACTTATAAATAAATTAAAAGGAGTTTAAAAAAAATATTCAAGAGAATTTTTATTAATTAGTTAGTACATATACTGATTTTAATTAATACAAAAATTCAATTTTTTCTTCTTAAAAAAGTTATTGTAAAAGTTGTCTGAGAATATTTTCAGCAAAATAATTAATTGTTAGTATTTCGTGTAAGCTTTGCATTGGGGAAACACAAGGATCCAGTGAAATGGATGAGTGCAATCCGAAGGAATATCAATTTAAAAACTTTTACGTTATCCATTTTATTTTATCACTTTCCTCACTCATAATTTATTATTTGCAAGCTTCCTGCAGATAATTTTAAATAATACTTTCTTTTAAAGTAATTACCCAAATGTAGCAGTGGTGATATGTTTACCCAGATTGAGCTCTTCATTGTATACTGTTAGAATTCAATTTCTAGGGAGTGAAATTGTCACCGTCGCTTTAGTGCTTTCGGTCGCCAAAACTCAACTAGATTCGGTTTGAGGGAACTGAATCTGTTCACAAGGATATCAATTTTTTTATTTTTTTTAGAGAAGAGGGGAGAAAAAAATAAAATTGATTTTAGGGAAAACATAAATTGAAATAATAATTAATTAACAAGTATGGAGAATAAATTTTAATTGGTTTGAGAGAGGGAAGAAAATAAAATAAAAAATTTAAGGATGAAGAAAATTTGGTTTTGTAATATTATTTGGAATAAATTTGTGATTATTAGTTTTGTTAAAAATTAAAAATAATAATAATAGAAAAAATAATTTTAATTTTGGAAAATAAATATTATTAATTAATATAGTGATTTAGAAAAATAAGTATTATAATCGGTGCTGTCAAAAAATTCAAAATAAAATTTAATTCATTTATTAATTTTTGTTATTATGTTTATAATGATAACTAATTTTTTTAATGTTGAAAAAAAATTAAAAGAATGATTTTAAGATTTTTAATAATAGATTGGAAAGGTAATTATATTTGAATTTTTTTTTATAAAATTTTTTACATGTTATCACATAAAAAAAATATTATTAAATAATTAATAGTTAAGATACTAATTTAAAAACTATTTAACAATAATAAAAATTAATTTAAAAATTAATTTTTTTTTAATTTCTAAAATAATCTCTAATTTAGTCACTATAGTAACTAATATTTTTTTTCTAATTTTTATTTTATAGTTTTCTTGTAGTGAATATGTTAAATAACGATATTTTGATCTTTTAATTTGTAGTTCAACTTGGCTTTGAATTGGTTATAAATTTGTGAAAGTTTAATATAATTTCACAGTATTATTTGAGTGCAAATTTTATCTAGGTAAAATGTGAGATTATGCTATGTTGTAAGTTGAGTAAAATAGTATGATGAAAAATGAAGTAGGAAAGTTTGTAACTTTGTCCAATTTTAAGTTTTTCTTTTTATTTTGCTCAAATTTGCATAGTTTATTCTACAAATTGAAAATATTTTTGATTAATGAATTTCTACCAAAGAGAAAATTGTGAAATTTTATTTAAATATTTTAGCTCAACAATTTTTTTTCTAATTGATTAAATTTTTAAAGATTTTCATTTGTTATAATGAAAAATAAATAAAATGAGATTAATGTTTTGTAAAAAGTAATTACCTATTAATTTAGCCTAACTTGGATATAATGTAACTATTGAATCACATACATGTATTGTCGAGTATTCGAATATCGAAATTGATCTGACATCTCAAAAAATCATACAAAGAGTCTTGCTAACAACATAGAAGATTTGACAACATCATTAACAAGTACTTCATACAAAACATCCACAAATCATGATTAAAGAATAATTGGACTCCATTAGATCCAAATTAATCATCTTTATAACCAAAATCCGACACGACTACTATAAATAGGGGAACACATAAGATAAAAAATAATGTAATTTTCATCGTGAAGTAATATCATTTACTCAAACCCAAATAGACGATTAATATAATTGCAAGTATCTTTATTGAGAAGACCAAAGATCTAAGAATGCCACTTTAGACCTAAAGCGAGCATAATAAAAAGAAATATGACCTTGCAATAGCACTATCCACAGAAAAAAAAATTCTAAACTTTAGTGATTATCTAAATTATATAAATAAAGATAATATTAAAATTGTGATAAAGATTATTATATAATATTTTCTAGAATGAGTAGTAGACAGAATTACTCTAATATGTTATAGAATTAGAATTGCAATTTTGATGCTGAGTTATAATTTGACCATAAGTTAGATGCTAATGTTAAGCAAGAGTGTTCAATAATGTATTATAGAAATAATCAAATTGTGGATAAAATACGGAATGATTCTTAGTAGTCATTGTTGAAATAAATAAATAAAATGTTTTTTAATTAATAATAAATGATGTTGTGTGAATTTTATATATTTCAACTGAAGAAAATGTATATATATCTGAAACTATTCTTTACAAGTTACCGTGTCTTTTAATTGCTAATGATAATGATATCTTAATATGTCAACATAGCGAAGTCCATAACACTCAGCATAGATCGATTTTGGTATATATATATATATATAATATATATATATATATATTTATATATATATATATATTTATTGCATAATGAAGTTGTAAATCTGTTTTTGAAATACCTTTTATATATAATTAAAGATTTCTACACATCCTTTTGTTTGGTACTTTATACTTATCTTGGTAGTTAAATATGTATACTCAATGTTTTGAGTTTTGTTATGATAAATTATATATAATGTAGGTGTTACAAATATATATGTTAAAATACCAATAAGTGTAAATATAAATTTCTTTCATACTCATCTACCTCAACAAACACTATTATAAATAAATCAAATAAAAATTAATTTTAAAAAAATAATCAATTATTATATTAACTAAATTAAATATTATTTTAGACACTAAAAAAATTATTAATTTTTATTATTAATAAATAATTTATAAATTAGTATATAATTAACTTTTAAGGTCTTTAATTAAATTTGAATTATTGTTAGTTAAAATTTAGTTAATTATATATTAATTTAAAAACTATTTATCAATAATAAAAACTAATCTAAATATCAATATTTTTTATTCTTTATTAATTATTTTTATTTATAAAATTATTTTTATTTAATTTTTTTTAGTGAAATAAATTCTAAAATACTTAAGAAATTAAACTAATGCAACAAAATAAAAGCATTTTAAATAATGTTGGGCTATGTTTGTTCAAACAAGGCATCGTCTTTGCTTACGTAGCATAATGTATACAAGTTACAAATTTAGTGACAATAAATTGTTGATTAATCTGAATTGCTTTTATTAAAAGCAAAAAAAAATGACTATTTGTCACTATTATAATCATCCAATATACGAAATAGACAATGACGTAAATACAAACAGTAATATATTATGAGTGTTTGGTGGAATTGCAATGAATTAGTCATACACATAAAATTCAGTTTAGTTTGGAATTTGCAATATTTCTAAACACAAACAATAAATACAAATATTATATCATCTAATTTGACAAACACTTACACGCGCATAACGTAATTTACAAATTAAATTAGTTTAGTTTTTAAAGAAATTTTTTTTTATAATATTGTTAAGTTTGGTATCTGCTTGATTTAATCTACGAGTAGTGTACCAATTACCGTTATTTTGAGTTAGAGTGTTTGCTATACCTTGGTATTAGACGTGAAAATTTTACTATTTATAATAATTTAAATATTTTTAAATAATGAGAGACCAAAATTACCAAGTAACATGTTTATAAATAAGCTTAATTATTTTATACAATAACCAAATAATATATTTGTAAATAAGCTTAATTATTTTTTAGTGGATATATGAAGATCAAAAGTTAATTCAATTTTGGGATTTTAAAAAAGTTTAATATGATTGAAAAAATTTAAAACGTTTTAATATGATTCATTCTATTAAGTTGTTTTCGTTAGAACATATTTATTTAAAAGGATTTTGATTCTGCCACTTCAAGTCTAATTATATATGATATTATCATATTGAATAAATTGTTTTAAAAAAACTTATAACTATAACATTGACTTATTCTAAAAACAATTAGAACCATATTGATTTGTTTTTAAGAAAATTGAAACCAAATTAAACTTAAAAAAAAATTGGAAGCCAATTCATTTAAATTTTTTAAATTTGAAATATATAATTAATTTTTTGACGTTAATATAAGACTACAAAATAATTAAGTCTTATAAATATTTATGAATAATTTTATTTTTAAATTAAACTTTTGTGTTTAGGTTTTAGTTCCTTCATATATTGAATGGATATGAATGGAAAAGAGAGGAGAAATTTACACAAAATAAAATAATGCCTGCGAAAGAAAAAAAAAAAAGCATGGAAATTGGAGATCTACTAATCTGATTACGTTAAAAAACCTAATTAAAATGCAGTTCCTATAAATTATAATATTTTCTTTATGCATTTTAATTGAACACAAAAGAATCCAATATGTAAAGGTATTGACATCTTTTATGTTATTATTTTAGAGAGAGACAATATGAATTAATTCGAACAAAAATAATTAAAGAAAAAAATATACTTTGTAAATATTTAGTGCAAGCGTGTATTTAAGATTTATATTCAAAACTTATTAATTTAATTAAATATATGAATTAAACTAAAACTTATCAATTAAATTTAAAATTCATCATATCAATAATATTATAAGTGAAATTAATCTCTATTTTATTGGACTTGAAAAAAATCACAATAAAATAAGATACTCTCAATAATTTAGATCATACTTACTTTTACCGTACACCTTTGTTTTTCCTTCATACGAGATTAAAGGGATGCCAGAACAGCTTGCAAAACAGAGAAAAGAAAAACACACGTTGCATTCAATAATTCTTATAATAAAACAGTTTATAACAATAAGAGAAATTGGAAGTAAAAGAAAAAAGGTAAAATAAATTATACAGTCAAATGTTGTAACAATTATATATACTATCTATATCTTTCACTTTTTTTATTTCTTTTTCTCTGCACCTATGGAGGTTAAAATTAGGTGTTGAACATTTTTCTAAGAACAGTTTCATTGTCATATCCAGTCATTCATTCAACAGAAGAAGGCCAGAAAAAGGGAACTAGAATAGATATAGAAAGCACAGGATTTCTAGACTTTGACAAAAACAATGCACTGTAATAAGATAAATTGAAGGATAAATAACATAAGGAATTTGATATATTTGCATCCAATATTTTTTTTACATCCATTTTACAATTAAAAATATTATCATTTTAATATTTTTATATCAATTAATTATAAATTTATTTTTATTATATATATATATTTAAAAATTATCATATAAAAAATTATAATATGATTTTATAGGAGTTTTTAAACCATATTTTTCCATAAGATAAATTGATAGAACATCCTAGGTATCCTTTTTCTGGTTTCTAAAATGGGAAATAATTTTTTTACAACTGTAAGAGTTATATATAATATTTTATATAAAAAATAAAATTATAATTAAATAATATTAAAATATTAAAATAATAATATCAGGAGTTGTAATAGGATTGTATAAAAGATTTAATTATCAACGTATCATTACCTAAATTAAATATATATAATAAAAAATAAATTTATAATTAAATAATATAAAAAATATTAAAATAATAGTTTTGGACTTGTAAGTTAAGTTATGTATCATTACCCTTATTGTAAGTTAGGTTATGTATCATTACCCTTCTAGAATTAGATGTTTCTGTTCTGTTTTCTTTCTACAAATGTGAGGTGAATAAAATCTTCACTGAATGGCAACTACACAGTCAACCAATATTTTGGTCAACTTTGAATGTGCAGCTAACAATGGAGGCAATTTCTTGATTTTTACTACCTAAGACTTTAAGCTAGTAAACAACTATTTCTTCTTCTTCTGCATAAAATATACATTTTCATAAAAAAATATAGAATTAAAGTTTATTAACCTAGATGTTTAGTTAACGGAGCTATAAGCCCATAGTTCTTTTATTTTATACTTATAATGATCAAAATCTAAATAGAAGTTACCTAAATTTTTTCCCAATTCATAGTGAATATACTAATGATATTAGAAATTAAAAGGAAAAATAGTATGATTGGTAATGATCACAAGTCATTCAGACTTATTGAGTCAAACTAATAACTTTTCAACTTAACATTATTTTAATGATGGTTATAAGTTATCAATAAATATTAAAAAAATGTCTGCCCATGAAACAAGACAGCATTAAATTAATCACGGATGAAAAGACTATACCTCGCTTTGTGCTGAAGAATACACATGATATGCATGGATGCGCGTATCATAAATTGAAAGAAAAAATTTGAGAAACTTAATTAACTTTTTCAGCTAGTTAAATTACTCATTAAACTTTGATATTTATCATATTATTCTCATTATTTCCTCATGACCCAGATTGGATAAAAGTACCAATGAAATTACTTGGCATAATATAATAACTCAACGAATCTGTCTACTTAGTTTGGTCCATCACAGCATTTGGAAGAGTCACAATTCCATGGCGTGAGTGATGACAAACATGCAAGGATAAGAACCAGTGAACAGTTTTGTTATTGAATATGATATAGTTGGGTCAACAACCATCATTCATGATATTAGATTTTCTACAACTAAATATTAACTAATCTATCTAATCCCCCTTTTTTTAACTCCTGTCATATTATCTACTTTATTTTTTGTAAATAAACGACAAAGAATCATTTAGTCTTGATTGACCTAATCAACCAAGTAAACAAATGGCACACAAATATACTTTCAGTAAGTTTGTTTGTTGACTTTTATTTAAAAACATTACCTAATTATGCATGAAAATTAATTTCATCTTATAATGCATTCGAAATTAAGTGAAGGGACTTATATGGGTGCGTGCCTTAACTGCCAAACGGTGAATCAGTTTTACTTTTGGTAGAATCCTCGTGAGTTTGCGTACGTGACAAGATATCACGTCTAAATCTCTCTCTCTCCTATGATTATTTTAATTTTATTCATTTCTGCGATTGTTCCTTCTCATGACTGCGATCATCCCTATATATATGTTTTTTTTCCCAAGGCTTGTTCACCATTCAGTTTTTCATAAAGAAACAGGGTCTTTCTTCTAGAGGATTAAACCTTACGCTTTCCAAAATTTATATATAAAGTCTCAGGTCTACACTAATTCATTTTCCTTAGCGATTAAGGGTACCCCAATCGGTCTGAAGCTTGAACTTCGGTTGTCTCTGACCTTGTCTAACGTGGGACTCAACCCAGGCGCAGGTTTATTGGATTCTCGTAAAACAGGTGAATGCAGGACAAACGTTTCCTGCTTTCTTTTTTTCTTAAGGGGAAAGAAAGACATTGTGTCACGCAACTGTGACTGCAACTGCCCCAAACCCCAACCAAAGCTTTTTAACGGTTCATAATTTTGATGGGTTGTGTTTGCTTTGGTTTCAGAGTTTGTGCTTGTTGTTGAGTAAGGATCGGAAATGTTGGGGGATTTCATCACTCGATGTCTTATGTAAGTTAAACTTTCATGATTCTACTCTTCATGTTCAAAGGGTTATAATATGCTGTTCAATATTCTTATACCGTCTTAAATTGCAGTTTGCTTCTGGGGTATGCGTATCCTGGATTTGAATGCTACAAAACTGTGGAGAACAACAGGGTTGGTAACGATGAACTTCGATTCTGGTGTCAATACTGGTACTAAAATCCATCTTCCATTCCTATTTGGCTTTTGATTGCTATAATTTTGATCATATGATTACATTTTAATTATTAAAGATATGGGATGTTGGGGAAGAATGAGCATAGATCTTACTAGGGACTAAGAATTAAAAACTAAGTGGTTGAGTCTTGGTCAAGAAAGAGATCTTCTTTAGGAATATCCAAAGGGAGGTCAATACCTTGAAGGGTGGAGAAAACAGAGAACCATGTGCACCTTTATGAACGTGAGTAATATTTTAAGCTCAGAACCAGTTGTTATAGATAAGAATATGATTCTGGTGTCGGGTATATGTAATCATCCCATCAGAAGTTTAATGGATGTCCTTTTTCTTACAAATGGAGTTGAGAATTACCATAAAGTGGATTTAAAGGAAGAAAAATTAAAGATAAGAATGATCAATTGCTGGTGATTTAAGCTGAGTTTGCAAAATTCATGGGGGAATTGGGGGAAGAAAGCTTTTCAACTAAATTATTATATATATGTTCGGTTATGCGGTATTGCCTCTGAATCATGTCTTTGTGCATCATTAATTTGCAGGATCATTGTAGCCCTTTTCACAGTACTGGAGAATTTTGCAGATGTTGTTATTGGATGGTGAGTGTTTGATATTTTAGCCATTTGTACAATGCTGAATTGGGTTTAGATGTGTTTGGGTGTGTAAACTTGTAGTTGATTTAGAGTTAAGCAAAAAATTAACGCGGAACATTTATGTAGGCTTCCCATGTACGGAGAGTTGAAGCTTGCACTCTTTATCTACCTGTGGTATCCGAAAACTAAGGTAAGAATATAAAAGCGAGGAGGATGCCTCTTTGGCTCCTTTTAGCTTGTTTTTCTTTACACTGTATGTTGTTTGTTGCCTTTAATTTGTGTTTTGTTTACTAAAGAAGGTTATTAGAATTTGCGTGCAAGTCTTGCTTTAACAATTTGTGGAAGGGTTATTAGAGAGAGTTTGCGTGAGTCTTGCTTCAAGAGTGTGGAAGAGTGAATTAGAAGAATTTCTGGACAGTTTAGACTCGTGGTCTTCTTACTTATAGTTCATTTTGTTTGTTTAATTCTCCAGCAAAAGTGAAAAACATGTTTGATTTCTTCTAATTGATTGGTATAAATATTGCTAAATGCAGGGGACGGGGTATGTTTACAATGCAATATTGCGGCCTTATGTGTCAAACCATGAAAATGACATTGAGAAAAAGTTCCGAGAGTGGCGAGCTAGGGCATGGGAGTTGGCCATTTTTTACTGGCAAAACTGTACAGAATTGGGGCAAGCTACAACTTTCCAGATTCTCGACTTCTTGGCTGCACAATCTAAAAAGTTTTCCAGCAAATCCTTCGACAAGGTGAATTTCCCTTTTCCATAGGAACATTTCAACTTTAGAACCATTCTTAAATTGACTGCTACAAATTTGTTAATGTTAATAATAAACAATGCAAGTTGCATGCAACTAGAAAAAAAAAATACAAATGAAACCATTCTTTTACTATAAACTAAAATTAGCTCTAAAAATGTGTGGCATGGAGGAGAGAACCTCGAATGTCAGCAAAAAATAAAATGCAGGTGAAAAAAAAAAAGCAACAAAATTGTCATCTATTTCCTATGTTAACTTTAAATAAATTAAAGTGAAATTTATCTATAGATTGTGTTACTGAAGATAAATGTTACATTGCAGAAAAAAGAAAAGATGGGTCCAACTCCAAGTGCCCCACCATTGTCTTCAATTCGAGACTCTCTCTTTGAAAATAACCAAAACAATTTCCCAGGCCGCAAGAACAAGAGATGGGACTAAGGCGCTTTAATAAAGCGAAACTCACTACAGAACTGTGACAATTTTTGTACATACATCAACCCCATAATTAGTCTCATTCCGCTTGTAATATAAAGAATGTTTTGCTTTTGTCCCATCTCTTTTGAAACACTTTAATTGATTATTCATTCTTTCATTCATTCGTATATACTTTGAATTTGAGGCCACAACAATTGAGAGGCAAACGCAAAGCTATAGAAGTTCTATACAAAAATTCAAAAACTAAAATAAAAAATACGAGGGGCATATCCTTATCTTGAAAAAAAAACACAAACAAAGGACTTGCAGTTGCAGTAAATATCAATCAATCATACGATTTTGTCGGTTGTCAAGAGTAGCATCGCCTGCAGACGTGGAATCTGATAGCATGAAGCATTCGACTGAAAAATCGGGAAACGGCGGGGACCAAGTGGTTGAAGAAGAAGTCGAGGGAGGCGGCGGTGAGGCGGCGGAGGAAGTGGGGGGTGGAGGCGCCGCCGGGGGAGGCGGACATGGGCTGGAGGTAGGCCCAAGCAGCCTGCTTTACGAGGCGGTTGCGGATGGAAATCTCTTGCCCGGAGTACGCAGAGGCGGTGGGGGAGTTCACGGCGAAGTAGGGGGAAGGGAGCACGTCTCTGAGGGACGTGTAGGAGGCGGAAAAGGGGGATGTCAAGGAGACAAGTTCCAAGCTAGTGGTGCGCTGCGGCGGCGTAGTGGCGGGGAGGGAGAGTTTGGTGGCCGATGCTGCAGCGATGGAGTTGTGGCGGCGGAGGGGTGGGGACTCACGCGGCAGGTGGATGGTGGTGGTGGTGGTGGTGGTGGACTCTGCCATGGTGTCAGTAGTAAAGCAAAGCCTGTTGTAGCGAGAAACACGCGGTGGAAAAATTGGAAGCCTAGGACCAACTGAAAGTGAGAGAATAATAACAACACGCGATTCGATGTGCACCAAAAAATACTAAAATAAAACAATTTAGTAGAAAGGGTCCAACAAATTGCAATTATTGCATATGTTTTTCTTTTGGTTTGTCTTTATCTTCCCCCTAATTCAGATCCTCCTTTCTTCTCCAACAACTTGGACCAATCCACTCATCCGTGTCTATCGATCTTACTCATAACTTTTCCACAAAGAGAAAGAAGAGAGTTTCTAAGAAATTTATTTTTACAGTCTTTAATCTAATTGTTTTCTTTTTTTTTCTTAGTTTTATTTTATCTAATTTACTAGTTTTACTTCAATATTAGAACGTATGGCACCTTAGTGCTCTATTTTAGTAGAACTGAATAGTAAGCAACTTTTAAGAATAATGTATGAGCTAATAATAAAATGGTGTGGTAATAAAAACTCTATAGTACAAGAAGTCTACCAAACTTTCGAAATTGGATAAATAAACCATGAAGAAACTTCAAATACCTTACAAAATAAAAACTTTAGCGTGCACCAATTAATAAACGCGTTAGTATGTTACGTATAATATTTTTATCATTTCACGATGAACGAAGGGACGTATAATATATTCTCCCTATCAATGTAAGATGAGCAATTGACAATTGATAGCAACAATAACAAGAAAATAAAATAAATTGTTATTGTCTACAAGAGCACATATTGTATAGTAATACGCTACTTTGCCTTAAAATGAAAAAAAAAAAAACGCGTTACTTTCATAATATGAACTTAATTAGAATACACACATATAGGAGTGATATTTCTAAAGTTTAATTTTGAAGTCCACCAACGAAATAATTATTAATTTTCGTTAATTAAAAGATGATAAGAACATTGGATAGGGTACAACTTTTTTTTCTTTTTTTGTAGGAGTACTCTTGAATGTGGTATAGAGTAGGTTTTCAATGTGACAATATTTCAATTTCATATCAAATTCCAATCACATAATCGTTCAAAAACAAATGAGGATCTTGCTAACAACGACTTCTTCCTCTCTAAAAATGAATGATCTTCAATATCCTTAAATGTAACTTTACTTTTAGTTATCTCATCCATTCTTTTATATATTTTGATTTGATAAATAGCTTCTTCTTTTTTCAGGTTATAAGTTGGTTTATCTTAGGTCAGCAAGTAACATGATGACTTGAAACTTGGGTAGAGAGATAAGATCAATCAAAAACCTTGGAAGCAACAAATTGTGGAGTGTAAGTTCTTGAATAAGTTGTGAGACTTGGGTACATGAGACACCTTTTGCACCATTGTAATTAGAGAAAAAAAAGTAATATTTTTTCAATACAATAATAGGGTTCTTACTTAGTAAGCTAACGCTCCTACCTCCCTAGTTAGAGGATGTTTTTTGGTTTATGGTGAAATAAAAAAAATGACTTTCTGTCACAAAAAGAAGAAATTCAATAAGAGATGATTAAGTCTTAAAAATTAAAGAGAAAATGACATTGAGTGGGACTAAATTATGTTTCAAAAACTCATCAACTTCTTTCTTCGTTTGTCAGCTGTCACTTTAAACCATAAACCCTACATGAAGACTTGGTTAACATTAATTGTTAATATCAATTTAAATGAAAAAAAACTACATTGCATACGTCTAGCCAAATATGAGACCAAATTAAAATCCTTAAAAATAATGCGACCAAAATAAATAGAAACTACAAAATGAATAAAAATTATAAATAATGGATAAAAGGTCATTTTTTGTTTTTAAAAAAAACTCTCAATACTTATTTTGAGTTCGCTTATAGTTAACACATCCTTGATACTAAAAAAAATTATTTTGTGTTATAATAATTTAACAAACATATTTAAAATAACGTTTAATATATAAATTTATAGTATTAAAATATTCATATTATTAATATATTGTGTTTCGGTACGTTCAATAATCCAATAATATTTAAGAATTGAGATAAATAATAGTTTAAGTACATCTTTTTCTCATAACCCACCAATGTATCTTTTAAGGACAAAATTGTGAAGGAATACCGAACTTCAAAGTCCTAACTATACTACTTCAATGAATTTGAGAACAAAACATATTGAATTTAAACTCTACAATTATATATTAAACCAATGTGAATACGAAAAAAATTGTATTTAGGATACATCCAATAATAAATATCACTACAAAAAAAATCATTGAAAACCAATTCTAGAGACAAAAAATAATTAGTTGTTATATTGACAAAATATTGTGTATGTAGTGAATATAGTGCAAAAATGTGAATTGAGTGTACTCCCTATGAGTCACTACAAGAATATCATCAAATAGAAACCATTTTAGAAACTAAAAAAAGTTTGGTTTTTAAATTAATTTCTATTATTGTTAAATAGTTTATAAATTGGTAGCAAAAACTTTGGTTGCTAATTAGATACCAATTTAGAAATCATTTAACAATAATATAAACTAATTTAAAAACCAAAAAATTTATTTAGTCCCTAAAATGGTTCATGTATATATAAGCCTTCATGGGCTTGAATCTTTGACTATGGTTCCTTCAGGCATTAATGTGTCATATTATGGTAATTTTTCATAAAATCTGAATATCATGTATATAAATTGGAGTATTCTGTAATATAATTGGAACGTTTATGTAATATAACCAAGGATATTGAGTAAGTAAATTATAGCATTCAAAGAGATTGGAATATTATGTATTAAAATCATGTTAATTGTGCATTAATAAAATTGATTCCCATAATATATTTATCTAAATTAATATTATTACACTAACATATATTATAATAATAGTTTCAAAAATCATGGTGACCTTGGCCTTAAACCACCTGGCGAGTCAAACTAATCGGTATATGACCGACTAAATCCAAGATGGTACAATTGATATATAAATTAATTTCTATTATTGGTAAATAATTTCTAAATTTGTATCAATTAGATTCGAAAGTTTTAGATACCAAGTTTATAATCTAAATAATTGGTCGCTAAAACTTAAATAGCTAATTAGATACTAATTTTAAAACTATTTATGAATAATAAAAACTAATTTAGATATCAATAATTTATTTAGTTACTTGAGCTATTGATAGTTTAAAACATCTATTTATTGAAAAGGCAAAACATAAGTGTATATTATGTTTCTCTTTCTTAACATATATATAATTGAGAGAGAGATGCATATAAAAGATTTGGCTGTCATATTTAAATTACGAATTTGATTGTTTATAGACGTGGAGGTAGCTGAAGTGGTCCAGTATTTGGCAAAGCCACACAATTTCCATAAGAGGGACTTCTCATGGAACAAGAAGACAAAGTACGAGTCAATTCAATTATGCTTTTCAAGTGTTTGGCAGGAGTTATGTTATCTCTATCTTTCAAATTCATCTTATTTAAGATGAGTCTCATGAGTTGGGCTACTGGCTACTTCGATCACTTTCTTTAATTAATTTAATTTATTATTTCACTTAATTTTTATAATTATGTTAGATTTGGCGTTTTCTTAAAATGAATTCATAAAATAAGTTAAAGATTTAGAGTTCCTCTCTTTAAACTGTTTTTTAAAAATAATAATATGTTTTAAAAGTCACTTCAAATATAACTATTTCTCCTTAAAATTAAACTATAATAAAGTCACCCCATATCATTGGTTGAATTACCACATTGCTCTTTCATCTTAAACAATGCATGCAACACAAAAGTTACTCCTCTAGTAGTAGCATCAACTACCATGTGTGTAGGAATTGATTCTTTTACCATGAACATGTTCATGGCTTTAGTTGACCATACACTTGAAAGAGTTGTTGGTTGCTTCACCATTTTGCATTTATATACCCATGTGCGTGGGCATTGGATCACACTTGTGTTTTTCATCGTTGTTTACAATTGTTGCTTTGCACTTTATGTGAAGTTGGGACATCGTTGTTATTCTGAGTTTTCTCCATACTTGTGTTGTTGATTGAGCTGAAGTATTTAATGTTAGGGTGAAGTTATTGAGATCCAATTATAGAAGGATGAGTAAACTCTTCAAACCACATTATAGATGTTTGTTTTGCAATTGCTTAATTGGTATTTTTGTTGTTCCAATGGGTAACTTTGGTCTTTTGGTGGTGTACGTGCACATCATGGTTTCAGGCCCACAGTTGCCAAATTTGCTAATAATATGTAAGTTCAACATAAAAGCATGAATGGTTGTTTAATTGAGTGCTTGTATGGAGAAAAAGATTGAGATCAACATACATTCATCCAACACAATCTATTATATAAGAGAGCATGATTGGAAATTCTTACATAATATGTAGTTTATCATAATTAATTATTATTTTCACATTATTGATTGATTATAATAAAATATAAATAACTTTTAAATTATATTTTATATTTTATATTTTAAATTAACTTTTATTAATATTTAAGATGTAACGGTATAAAAAAATAAAGAAGCATAATGGTTGCCCCGCACCATTTTTTTTTTCTTTATTTTTGCTTTTTCTCTCTCTTCGTATTCTCTTCTCACTCTTCTCTCTTAATTTTCTCTTCCTTTTCTCTTAATTTTCTCTCCCAATCTTCATCTATTTTAAAATCTGATCGGACCACGTTGTAGCTGAGTAGTTAAGGAACATTTCTGCCCGATCAGATTTTCAAACAGAGTAAGTTCATTTTTGCTCTAAAGTTCCTTTGTTCTCTATTTTTCCTTAGGATTTAGTCATCAATCTTGGTGGGGTCAATTGTGAGAAGTTTAATCCTCTCAACTTATTCTACTATATACTGAATTTTTGTTCCGTAAATCTTGAAGCTTATCCAGACTGTGAGGAATAAAATTATAAAAGTTGCTTGGAAAGTAAGCAATTGAGGTAAGGGAAACTAAATTTAATTTTTAATAGTACCCTAGGGTAGAAGATCTGCATATGGAGGGGGCGTGGTCCCAATATTCAATTTCTCTTGCAAGGATGTTATTTGTTTATATATTGTGTGTTTGTGTTATATATTATTTAAACTTTATAAATATTATATTTTGATAGTTTGAAAGTTAAATATTGTTTTGATGTTGGAAAAGTTCTTGAATGGTATAAATTTTTAAAATGTTTTGATTGAATGATATGTATTATATATGAATGATGAAAATTGTATGAAATTGATGCCATACATTTGGGATAATGTATGACTTGTTATTTGATGGTACATTAAGTATGAAAAGCCTATGTTTAATGGAGATCCTCTGGCTTTATTGATGATCTAAGTCATGTAGACTAAGATATCAGGTGATGAGAAGCTGAGAGGGAGTTCATACACACCGGGTCAACACTCGATATTGGATGTTTGAACTTACCTGATCCTTTCTATTGGATTTGCTGGTAATCTTTGGATCAGGTGTTAGTCTCTGGTAGGGGCATACTTAATGAGTCTTCCGGAAGATGAAGTGGGATTGAAATGAAATCCAATGATTGTGATTGAAAATAGATCCATGTGTGGT
>Ga0123342_1003935_pt1 | contig 23283 bp, 12 predicted proteins | sample Turbeawhitnodule_FD_89960 | JGI IMG/M metagenome (GOLD analysis project Ga0123342, IMG submission 89960) | Root nodule microbial communities of legume samples collected from Mexico - Turtle bean Mexico white nodule | ecosystem: Host-associated > Plants > Roots > Nodule | place: Mexico: Nepantla... | reverse complement strand
TGATTCTCTCTTTCCCTTATCTCACATATATTTGTTTTAAGTTGTTTTTATTAACTGCTGATAAAAACAACCGGTTGATTTTCTGGAAATCAACTAAAACAACTTTGTGCATTGCTTTCCTTAGTTTCTTTCTCTGTGATTCTTCATTGGCTTTCATTATACCTTTAAAGTTTGCAAAATTCTTTTATAAACAATTCATCCCCCTCTCGTTTAAGGCCATATATTCTAACAATAAGAACCTTCATAAAAAGTCTCGTATTACTGTCATAGAAAGTCTTTTTTTGCACTAGTACCTACTCGGTTCGAGGCTGGGGGATTGTGTACTGGTCAGATGTGCTCGAGACCCAACCCGAGCACTAAAACATACATTTTGGCCTGCCTAGCTTAAAAATCTAAATACTTAACTCGGCCTAAACGATAACAGGCCCAATGATTTGTTATGGAGTCGGCCCAAGCAACTAGCAAAATATATTAAAAAAAGGGCAACAAGTATAAAATAACTGAATGTATAACTAAATCAGTTAGGCATAAATATTTACTCTAAATCTGACGAAAATAAACCATTAGAGATAATGCTATGTCAACATCCCTAAAATAAAGGGGATATATTAACAAAATATCTTTATGGTTGTTAACTCCTAAAGGGAGGATCTCCGAGTACTAGAAAAGGGTCTCAAGACCCTGAACAAAAGTAAATGCTATTCCATACACTATATTCATAATTATATATTCTCACTGACTTGATCATCGAAGTCTTATCAACAGGTGGAACTCAACCCACTGTGGATTTCAAACAGATTTCAAGCATTTCAAAACAGCAACAACAAAATGTTGACCCAAAATTCACCTACAGAATTTGATCTAGGTCAATCGCCGACAACACCAAAGATTATGATTCTTACAAATTGCCTAATTTAATTTTTGTACTTTATTTTCAATAACTATTTTATACTTAATCTTTTAATACAGAAATTGTGAAATATTTTATAATTTATCAATTCATTAAGTAATGATTCAATCAATTGTGTAATAATTAGGAATTGCTATGTTTTGTTAAATTATTTTTTAAAATTTCAAATATTGATTTCTATATTAAGATAAATTTTAGTAATTATATTAAATTTTTTAATTATTTTCATTTTTTTTAATTCTTATAAAAAAAGGGGACTTACAAGATATACTACCCATAATGAGTAATAATTACTGTAAAGGAAAAATATAACTGCTTTTACTGTATGTATGATAATATTATAAAAATAATTTTTTAATACATTTTCTTTTAATTTCAATATAAATTTAATAATATTTTTATTATAATAGTTATTAGAATAATTAACATTTTCATTATTACAAGAAAATAAACATATTTATTTACACTAATATAGTTAATAAAATTATAGTTTATTAAATATTATTATAACTCTAATATAATATATGATTATTGTATCAATAATATATAACCCAAATTAAATAATATAATATTGTATATTATAAAAAAAATTATTATAATAAATAATATAAATATTATTTATATCATAAAAATATTAAAATAAATATTATGAATTTATGTATTTATCAAAGTTACCAGTTTATATTTTTATTAAATAATAAAAATTATTTGATACTACATAAAATTATTTTATTGAAAAATGACTATATATATATACACACTACGGAAGTAGTGTTGTATATTCACATTTTTAAATATTTTAAAATATATATTTTCTTTTCTTTTCTATATATTATATTATTATTTTATTAAATTAATATATAATATAAATTTATAAATTTTATTATACAAAATAAAAACATGATCTAATAATCTTATAATTTTGTAAAAGGAAAGTTTTTTTTAAATAAAATACTAAACAAAAATTAATGTTCATAGATATATTTAAAGTTAACTATAATTTTTTATTCATAAATTTATTTATTAAATTATAACATTGAATATATTTTTTTAAGGATAAATTATATATATTAAAAATGTAAAAATTATTATACATATAACCGTTATTTCTAAAAGAATTTTTAATTTATTCAATTATTTATTTAATATTTTTTATTAAATGACGAATAATTTAAATACGGTACATTTTTTCTTTTTGGCAAAAAATATTATTATTATAATAATTATTGAAATAAAAATATATTATTAAATTATAAAAATATTTTATTGAAAATAATTATAAAATTATTAATTTTTTTATTTTTGTTGTATGTTTTTTTTATTTATTGCGAAGGTGGTTTTTTATTTTAAAAAAAAATTATATATTTATTAAAGGATAAAAATGTAAGAAATTGAGTTCTTTATTTGTTTAAAATTTTTTAAAATTCAAATTTTCAATTTAAAGTAAATAACTATTAAATCTTTCATATTTTAATATATTAAAAGATAAAATTGGTAAACATGTAGAAAGAAAAAGTTCTCTATTTATATAGTTATATGTTATCATTATTATTATGATTATTATATATATTATTTGTTGGATGAGATAAAATAAAATTGAAAAAGTGTCCACAATGTTCCCAAATCACATTTTCAACCAACCGCAATGGCAGCCTCATCCTCCTTCTCCTCCTTCCTCTCCTTTCTCCTCCCTCCCAAGCAGCCACAACTGCACCCTCCTCCCGTCACGCGCTTTTCGTTTCAAAGCCACAAGCTCCGTGCTCAACACCAAGATCACCACTCACCGGAGCTGCCCTCCCACGTGATAATGAACCCTTCTCACGCGCAGGCAAACACGCTCTTCTTCCGCTCTGCGTACAACGTGCAGGTGGTGGTTGACGAGAACGAGCCCGAGGAGAGGCTGCTCAACCGCTTCCGGAGAGAGGTCATGAAAGCCGGAGTCATACAAGAATGCAAGAGGAGACGCTTCTTTGAGAACAAGCAGGAGGAGAAGAAACGCAAGAACCGCGAAGCCGCTAAGCGTAAAAGCAGAATGAGGTTCGTTCCTTCGCTGCTTCTGCTTAAACTCTCTTTTCATTTTAATCTCACTTTTTTAATTAATCACCAATTATACAGTTATGTCGAATTAACTCTGAAATTAGTCAGTAACACTAGTTCAAAATTCAGAAAATTCTGTGATTAAGTGATACTATTAACTTATTTTGGTACCAAAGTTACAATAATTAACTGAGTTTAGCCATCTCGAGATATCTTCAATTTATAATTCATTTAGTTCAAAATATTGTGACTTAAATTATAATATTAGCATATTTTCAGGTATCAATATGATAATGAGTGATTAAGTTTCAGTATAATGTAGTTAGTCTTAAAGACATATGACAACACCTTACACTGTCAGGACAAAAATGATAATTCTATCATTAGTTCTGTTTGATATGTTTTATGTTGGATTAATGTGTTATTAAAAGGCCAACTAGTTGCGGATAAACCCGTTAAGTGGCTAGAATATAGTAGGATAGGATATGATTATCCTCTCATGCTTTAATAAATTATTTAGTGTACAGAGTTCCTCTTATCCTATTGTCTATCTTATGTAGTGTACTAGTGTGCCTCCTCTTATCCATCCTGTAGGGGAAGCTGAGTTAGAAAGTAACAGAATTAGATAGTCAACCTTCCTCCTCCTACTACACTACTCCACCTTCATTACAACCACACTCATCATCACCATCCTTATCATCAATGTCCTTGTTTGTTAAGAAGTGGGCTTTAAGCCTAACTCAACCCCATAAAACCGGTCGGCTCATGAGGTGAGGTTTGCACCCACTTATATACAATGAAATGTCTCAATCTCTAGTCGATGTGGGATCTCCAACATTGTTGTCATACATATCCACCACTTTCACCATGTCTCTTACTATTCTCGCCACCATCCCACCTTTCCTTATACATTGTCTCCACTATACATCATCTTTGTCTCAACAACTGTCAACTATTGTTAGCACCATAGTTGCTATACCAACCAACACAAGACTAGATGGCTCAGATTTTGAATGAGTTTTAAGTTAATTGAGCAAGATAAAATATGAGTCTTTTGATCTTCATCGGACGATTTTATATAGATAAATGTGTAAGGAGAGGATAAGTTCAAGAAGAAAGTTGGGTCAAATAGTGCTTGGTGTGAAAATAGTCTCCTTTTTTGAGTTGTGAGCAGTACAGGTAGTTGGACTACATTTTCACATGGGGAGTGCAGATTAGATGGTCGTAATGGAATTTTGGTTGCAATTAATCTAGGTTATAGGATGTTTGTATAAAAGTTCCCCACTTCCCCCACTTTATTTATCGTAAATTGAAAAATTAGACTGTGATAAAAAGATGTGTCAAAACCACTGACACATGGTGGTCCCTTCAGAAAGATTATTATTTGTCAAAATTAGGTTGTATCATTCCTGTTAGATAGTTGCCTTGACAAAAATTATTTACTATTTTCCTGCATTATTTTCAGGCGCCCTCAATCAAGATATCAACCACAAAACAAGCCGGATGTTGCAACAGCCAAGAAGGTGGAGGATGATGATAACTGGGATCTTCCAGAAGTAGATGCTCCATATATTTCAACCACATGATCTACTTACATTCTGTACGATTCTTCACATTTTATTGTGAAAGGCTTTTCATGCATGAGTTCTGTTAAGTCAAATCAATTCCTTGGACGCAGTTAGTGTAATGTTCAATTCACATTTCATTTTAAGTATGCTATTTATTCATTTGTGCATCAAAATTTTGTGTTGGCATTGATTTTCTGAAATCTGGCTGCAGTCTATGTTTTATTCTCCCTTCTTGCATCAATCTAGAGTCCCTCTATGATGTAGAATTTTACCAGTGAGGCAAAAGTTACTTGTCAGATAAGAAAAATATGTAAATTGCATGCGAGGAAAATTTGTGCCAATAAAAACTTTCTATTCACTGGACACTAAAATATTCTGTGTTTTGAATTTCTTAGTATAGCATCTTCAAAGTGAGAAAGATTGGACTAGTTAGAAAAGCCAAAGTTTGCTTTAGTATGAACTTTGGAGTATATGCATCCATACCAATTACTGCCAATGATGTTTGTTGCAGTAGTTAACTTCTCTGTCTTAAGCATTGTGCTTTTTCTTGTGTCTGTGGTCTTTATTGTGCTTGGTTTTTCATCAATTTGAGCTGGAGATGTATTTAAATTATTGAGGACCAGGGTTTTTTTGTCTCTGATAAGGTTACTGAAATCCTTGACCTCATTGGAACAAGACTGAACAGTTAGATACAGGGTATTCAAGCTCGAACTGAAAAACTTAGTCATGAAGAAGCAATGTAAGCGGTGCCAAAATATTGTTTTTAGAGAGAATAATGTGTTTTTTGCTTGGAAGGTAAGCAACTTGTTTTACTCATGGTTAGGATCAATTGTTTGAAGTTAACTGATTTTTATCTTGAGGGAAGAAAAAATGAGGAAAATAGGATCACTATTTCTGAAATAACCTCAAGTCAAGACTTCACGGATAAGATAAAAAAGGAGGGAGATTTAATCACATCTATTTCACTGAAATGCCAAAGAAAATGGTCTGCATACATACACTGGTAAATGTTACAAGTGTAATATTTTCCTTTCTCCGGCTCAACAACTACAAAGTACAAAAGCACATGTTTAACTTTTCACTTAAGTAGTATCTAGCTTAGCCTTTCTGGAATTCATAAAAGTAGAAGTTCATTTGATTAACTTTTAATTTTTTGAACTAATTTTTTTGTCTAAATCACAATTGTCCTATATTTAAGCTATTTTATTTTATAAGTTGTTATTATTTGAAGAGCTTCTCCAAAAGAGAAGCAGAAAATTCCTGTTTTGATGCTTCAAGATTTGGATCAGGAGAAGCTTTTTACAGTAGTTCTTTCTAAAACAATTGAGAACTGCATATGATTCTAAGTATCATTTCTTCTGGAGCACTTCTGTGGCCACCTCAAAGCCATTTTATCCAAAGCATTGTCCCCTGATGCACGTTTTCTGAAGCGGATCCAATCATCTAGAACAATCCTGAGGTCATGAACTTTGCTTTTGAGATCATCACAACAGTTAGCTTGAATGGTATAAACCTCCTTGAAAATATCCTTATTTAGCTGACAAAACCCACCAAAATAGCTTGTATTGACAAGCTGAATCCGAAAGCCGTACGAGTCAGCTACCGCTTGCCTTGCTTTTATTGTTGTACACAAGGACTCTTCAGCGGGATCGTTTGGAAAAAGAATCTTGGTCAATTTCCAATACTTGAAAAATTCGAAGGAAATGGCATTTGCTTTCAAGAAGAAGATTCCCTCATCATACAGGTAACTTCCTCCTTGTCCATCACTTAAGACATTACATGAAATTGTGAGTTCATTAACTGCATTTAAGTTTATAAATGGACTTCTAAGCCACAGTACATCTGCATCCTGCAAAATTCAAGTCACAATCAATTCAAGTAGATTAATAACTATTCATCCATCACTTTCTACATCAAACTTGAAGAATGTTAACTCTTTTCTCTTTGCTGAAATTTATTGAGACTCGAGAAATTATGTCAGCCTCACACAAAATGTTAGAAAGGATTAGGTTGTTAGTATTCTTCAAAAAGCTTGTCAGAAGCCTTACCGTGAAAATTATGTTGTAACCCAATCGAATCACTTCAAACAAGACATCCCTTCTTGTCCAAGTGAATAACTTATAAGCCGGGGTTCTCATACTGGATTGTGTTTTGGTGGTGGCAAACTGATGCGGAAAGATGGAAGGGTGGATGCAATAGGGGTGCAAGGACCTGCAGTACTCAAAAGCTTGGAGGTCCATGGTTATGATCACTAAGTGATTCACTAACCTTTGGGTCCCTTCACCTGATTTGAAGCTTTGTAGTAAAATTTCAAGGAGAGATCCAGGACTTGCCATTGATTCATCTACCATGGTTAGGATAACAGTTCTGTCTGGCATGGTAGCTCGCCTCAGCATATTATCTAATTCTTGATTCTGTGAGTAAGTAATACCAAATTAGCCGAAAACTCTAAAATATGTTCATAATCTACTAAATGTATGCTTTCATTGATATTGCAGCAATTGTTCAGCCTTGCACCTCCATTCAATTACATACCATTACACTATTAAAGAACTTTCACTCCAATATAGTGTAACAACAAAATTACATTATAATGTAAAAACAAATCCACTCACCTACCATTTTCCTTTTTGAATCCTAATTAAATGTTTTTTACTGAATTAAAAAATGAATTTTCAAAGTACTTTTTTAATCATTCATTCGTACTAATAATATCTTAAACTCTTCAACTAATACCAAACACAAATTGTATTTACAATTTATCAGTATGAAAATTTCTATTGAATTAATTTTTTTATTTATAAAATTAAATATATTCAATGTCTGTATTTTTATATTTCCATTTAATTTTTTATTCTGAAAAAATGCTTATGAATTAAATTGTTTATAACTTATATGTTTATCTATATCAATCTATAATGAGGAATCTTCTCATCACCATTTTTTTTGTTGTATACAATTTTTTACCAGTTACAATTTTTTAAATAACTTATTCCAAGTTCAACCTCATTTCCTTCCTTCCTTTTCTCAATTTCTTTTTTTTTCATTTTTATGAATATAAACACTCATTTCTCTTTCTATGTTTTCTTTATTTTTTCCAAAAAAATTATTCCTTTTAGATGCATTGTCCTTTTATATACATATTAAAATATTACGATATAAATTTATAATAATATTTAAAAAATGTGGATAAACATATTTATGATAAATTTAAAAAATATGGAATTAATTATTTTGTATCACCATTCAATCCATAATACTACAGATATACTAATAAATCAAATCACAGGACATAGAATAAGAATCCCTAACTACGAAAGGGATAACCTTACCATGTCTTTTTGGTTATTCTGTGGGTTCATACAACAACAATAAATTTCCCAAATATGGCGCAACGCGGCAGCACTTGACTTGAGCAGAAGAGAAGACAAACTATACTTTTTTGAAAACCGTTTTCTTAATTTGGATTATACACGAGTGTAACTCTGCTACTGTTTCACCTTTAACATGGTAAAGTTATCTCTCTCAAACAAATTAACCCAGAAATTTTATATAAGAGAAATTAAACACCCATTGGTACCAAATAAAACATCAATGCCTATTGGGGGAGAAGTTGTGGTATTTTGTGTGTGTATGTATTTATGCAATGATGCCAATTGACAGAAAAAGAAGAAGCTAAAGGAGTACTTACAGTTGATGTATGCTTGAACAGAACGACCTTTCTGACAGTCCTTTCAAGTGATCCAGGGCAGTGATATAGAAGGAGGCATACCAGCATGATGAAGAAAGCTAAGAGAGAAAGATACACAGAATTTCTCATCCTTCCAAATGCAAATGGATGGTTTATGGCCATTAGGCCTCACGTAATGTTGAAAGTTGGTCTCACGTTTATGAAGAAGAAACCAATGAATGTGTTGAGAGAAAAGGCGTTTGCATTAACAGGCAGAATTAGAGAAAAGCACATTATAGAAATCATATATGCTGAAATGGATTGACATGTTGAATGAATTGAGTAGGAAACAACAATAAAGGAAAAGGTTTAAAATTAATGCTCATAAATATATTTAAGCATCCAATTAAACAGTTTTGTCCACTGCAGGTCTACTTGAGAAATCTGATATGCTTTTGAAATTTGGCTTTATTATGGTAACTTTTGTTCACTAGGTGACCCCACCCCCTAACAAATAGGATTACCAAAATCAGGATCTTTAGAGTTCTTTGCTAGATACACTATCCCCTTTCCCCTTTGCATAATAAACAACAATTTTCTTTCTCACTCTCTAGAATCTCACCACAATGCCCACATCTTTACTCATCTTTAAAACATGTATATACACAATTTTATATCAATTCTAAATTATTTTATACATGATTTATTTGAATTAAATTTGACATATTTTATATTTTTTATATGTACTAAAATGTGAATAACTTAATTATGTTTTTATTATCTTCAATATTTATTATTTATAGTGCTTTATAAAAGCTCTACAAGGTATAATTTGATGAGTCTACAAGTAGTTATTTATGAAAGAGAAAAAGGTTTAAAACGTACATAATACAGGTTGATTTTGGATAAATATTCATTTATGAAGAGAACAAAGTTTATAATGCAATTAATACAGGTCGGATTTAGTCAACGAAAGGAATTTAATCATAATTATTTTTTTTCAATGTCATTTTATAGCTCTCTTTTAATTTAGTCTTTAGTAACGTCGAGGATGATTTACATGAAATTTTTATCAATAAAAATAATACTTTAGTATGTATTTCACAAACATAAATATTTAAAATTAAGAAGGATTTTAATATAAATAACTCTCTTTAATTTAAAAAAAAATATTTATTGAATTCATAATAGAAATATTAATTTTATTGATTAGAAAACCTTCCATAAAATCTCACCGTTTTATGATTAAAACGTTTTAAAATAGTTCCCACAATTAGCTACCATCTATCTATCAATCTATCTATCTATAAATTACAGTACCAACAATATTATTTGTAGGGTGTTTCTTTCTCCAGTAAAATATCAAAATACCCCATCTAATTAGCCATTATTTTGAAAAGTTTTTTTCAGAACATATTTTGGAAAACATATTTCAGGTATATAATATCTTCTGAAAATATAATTCTGGAAATTCTCTTCTGAAAAATATTTTTCAGAAATATTTTTTATAAATTTTGAAAAATATGTTTCTAAAAAAGATAATTCAAAAATTATTTTTAAAATGGATAAAATAACCTTTTTTGAAATTGATGGGGTGCAAGAAAAAATTTATTTGGGTGTAAAAGAAATACCTTATTTGTACTTTTTTTTACTGTTGTTTCAACCAGATATATACTTGATTTGTCAAAACTGATCATTAATTAAAATATATATTACCTAAATAAACGAGTCTAGAACCTATCAACTTCATATGACATGCTAATTTAATATTTAATATAAAAATACACCATCAAAAAGATAAAATTAAATGCTTAATATAAAAATAGGTAATTTAATAGGAAAGGAGACCATTATTAAAAATATTTCTTTGAAATTAAATAAGTCTTATTCTCATTCAAAATTTCAGTAACTCTACAAAGAATTTCTGAGAGGTGTGTTTATGAAAGTAAAATATTTTATTATGACTTATTTATAAATTAATATTTGCAATTAAAGTTTTAAAAAATAACCAATATACTTAATTTGGCATGTCAATTAATTTAAATATGTTTTAACTTAACTAATCATCACTCTCGCATATTTATCATTAAATATTATGATTCAATATTAGGAAAAATATGATTTTCACTCTCTAAAATTAAAGTTTAGTTTTTTTCTAAAAATGTAATTTATCTATTTTTGGTATTTAAAATTTAATAATATGTGCCTTTTTTTTTGTCGTGACGTCTAATGTTATTGATATAATATTGTTGACGTGAGCGTTACATTATCATAATATATATTGAGATTTTGGATGACATGACAGCCACATAATATATATCGTGATCAATTCACCTGGTTCTCATGTCACATAAATTTATTCCATCCCTACAATTTTTTTTAAAATATTTTAATTTATCTAAAAACTAAATGTTCGATTTAGAATTTTAGTTCCTAAAAAAATTAGTAAAGTTTGATTTCAGTCTTCATAAATTTTAAAATATGATAAATATTATATTTTCATTTTTATATAATAAATTAAGTAATATTAAATGAAAAAGTATTTATAATTTAATAATATTATTATTGTGAGTGTGAGGTAGGATGCAATTGACTTATTTCCATTGCCTATCCTAATCCATATCCAAAAAATATCGGATAAACCTAGTTTAATATATTGATACTTGGTTTGATATTATGTTAAAATAAAAAATATAACTTAAGTTTGTTTTAGTAACTAGTAATCATTAATAGAGATATTTAATAAATTATCCAAAATTTTAACTAAGAATAAATTTATATTTATTTGTTGTATTTAAAAAATATAGTTAATATAAATACAAACTTTAAATATTAGATAATATTAGTTAAAATTTAGAGGATAATAGTCAACTAATTAGGACTTATAATATATGTCTCTCACTTTGTCAACTTGAATGTTCTGGTTTGAAGTCATTTAAACTTTGAACAAGTATGCAACATAATGAGGAATAAAAAACAACAAGTTCAACCCGAAGACGATGATCATGTTCCTACCCTGTAACAAATTTTGGATACCATACAAGAAATGCAACATGAAAATACAAAGGCCAAACGGTGAGTATAAGAAGCTCAGGCTGAACGAGAACGACTACGGGAATAAGATCACATTGAGCAAGAGCGATAAAGAGAAGAGGCTCGTGTCAAGCACAAGTGGCTACAAAAAGAAATGAAGATGTCACACCATTCAATGGAAGAATCCATGTGAGCCCATGAGGAGTTACAAAAAGGCCAATGAAGAACTGCAACAGGTTGTGTGTAGATAGATGACCACTAAAGGTGGTGGGCAAATCCTTTCCCAGTACACGCATAAGCAAATCCACAACCTTTCTTTGGGACGATCATGGAAGAAAAGGTACCCCTCACTACATATCACACCATTTTTAGGATTAGGAGATCTAGAGAGCCATTTAAAAGTGCAAATGTTAATATTAGGCGACAGATGTTATACGATGCAAAATGTTCATCGGGACATTCATGGGCACCACACTCCAATGGTTCGGATCAACTTTCAGTTTGGCTGGATTAATAAAACCGCTAACTATATTCAACTCGACTTCTAGCTCGACTATATTGATAAAATCATTAACTATGTTCAACTTGACTTTCAGCTTGGTTGGATTGATAAAACTTTCGATTATGTTCAGCTCAACTTCCAACTCGATTAGATTGATAAAACTATTGACTATGTTTCAACTCGACTTCCAGCTCGACTAGATTGATAAAACTAATGACTATGTCCATCCTCGACCCTCGCTCGATCGAAACATTAAAAACTTGAGCTTATGAGATAGTATTTGCAAAAGCCGACCTTAATAGGTGGTATTTACAAAAGTTGACCTTATCAGGTGTCATCTATAAAAATCGATCTTATCAAAAGGTATCTACTAAAGTCGGTCTTATCAAGCTGTATCTACAAAAGTCGACATCATCAAGAGGTATCTACAAAAATCGACATTATGAGAGAGTGTCTATAAAAACTAACCTTATCAGACAATATGTACAAAAATCGACCTCACTAGGTATCTACAAAAATCGACCTTATTAGGCGATATTTACAAAAACTGACCTTATTAGGTGGCATATACAAAATCGACCTTATTAGGCGATATCTACCAAAACCTGATGTTATCAAGAAGTATCTACAAAAACCGATCTTATTAGGTGATCAATCTTATTAGGTGGTATCTACAAATATTGACCTTATCACGCAGTACCAACTTAGCTCTTTGACATTTGCTTAAAGTCAGACCCTATGTGAGACAAGTAAGTTCATTTTTATTAACTTTGGAAATTGCCAAGCCTTAGCATGTATGCTAATTTGAATATGGGTAATCGATAAAACGTTGAGATCAAACACAACCATAAACCGATTAAGCAACTTATGTCATATTGGAGGATCTAATGTTTTCATGCATGACCATAAACCGATTAGGCACAACTTACATCGTAATTTATTTTTGAGTTTTTCACTAGGTAAACCTCTTCACCTACTTGACTTGAGGTTGGGGACTGTGTACCAGTAGTTAACATGATCATTTATTAAAGGGAAATATAGGTTATCTAAAGACATTTATAAGACCTATTAATTAACAATGAGATTCAATAAAATTACCCAAAATCTAAGTCAAGAATAAAGGCATATTTACTTGTGGTACTTGAAATCAGTTGAGAAAGATACAAACTTTAAAGATTAGATAATATTAGTTAAAATTCAGAAGATAATAAACTACTAATTAAAACTTATAAAATAGATTTCTCACTATAAATAAATGAACTCAACTATTAAATACTCTAATTTAAAATGATTTAAACTTTGAACCAGAAAAAAAAAATTATTAACAATAAAGATTTTTATCAATGATTTGCATATAAAATATTATGAAAAAAATTATTCCCTCCAAAAATCATGCTTGACCTAAAAAGAGATAAGGGTATGCAGAAATTGATGGAAACTTGTAGGAAATTGAAGAAAACGAATAAAACCAAGGAGAAGAAAAATGACAAATGTTACATGTGTTAAACCCTCCATCTTTCAGACCCTTTGGAATACCAAGGTCATGCCTAATGCTCAAACTTTGTCCTGAAGGGTAATACTTGGGAAAGTGGCAACAACATCAAACCTAATAAGAAGAGGGGTAACATTAAGTACTAATATTTGTCCTTTTTGTTTGCAATACAAGGAAACAATTACACATCTTTTTTTGTAATGCAACATTACTTCTTGGGTTTGGAATGCTTGTTAGAGTTGGGTAGGGGTTATAACTATTTAACATAACAATATCATGTCTCAGTTTCTGCAATTTTACCTAAATCAGTTAAGCTTAAAGCAAAATCTGTTATGGAAAAGTTTGTGGATTGCAATAGTATAGTGCATTTGGGAATAAAGGAATAATGTTATCTTTAAAGGCAAGAGGATGTAAGCTAATGAACTTCTATATATGGCGCAATTAAAAGCATGTACCTGGATGAAGCACAAACTACCTAACTTTATTTTCTCTTTGTCTGACTAGTTCTTATGTCATGTTCAATGTCTTATGAGCATTAAATAATTACTCTAAGTGCATGCTTTTTGTAAGGTGTATCCTACATTATGGTGATAAGCCTAGGTGAATATTTATAACTTTGTGTGTGTAGTTATGTGGATTATTCTAATTTCATAAGTAGGTAGATGAGGATGTGGTTCCTATCCTAGGGGACCATATTTGGTCTACTTTTTTGCTAGTACTATTGGTTGGGCTCCCAACAGTTTTGGTAAGAAATATGAAGTTAGGTGTATTGAAATAGTAAGAGTTTAAGTTATGGAGGGGGTGATACAACCCAACTCGACAAGCATATGACCAAGGACATAACAAACACTTCACAATTAGGTCAGTCATCTCAACATACAAGACTAGACCTCACCAAACCTCAGGAAAGCCTCAATAGAAGAAGAACCAAACATGAACTAGAATATCAAATGTTCTTTCTTTTGATCTTTTTACAAGACAAGATCAAGTAAATGAATTGGACTCACTTTGAGCCCTAATTAGAACATTAAGCTAGAATAAGTTGTACTTAGTAAATATTGGGTTTGTGCCAAACCCACAAAAAACCTAGCTTCTAGAAACCCTTTCCAAAATTGCCCCTTAACCTAGTTTCTAGAAGATGTAGGCTAGCTTGGGAGACACTCCACTTTGACCTACCTTCTAGAAGGTTTCTCACAAATGACGCTCATACCCCTCTCACTCTTGTTCCCCAAGTCACTCTCTCTTATATAAATGGTGTCTTGCCTCATGTATTTTAAATATTGAATTTTGAATAGAAAAGAAACTCTTTCAGAGTGTTTAGTGAGCTAAGTCTCCTAGAATTTAGGTCTTATCTTGAGTGCACTACACCTCAAGTGACGACTCTTCACCACTCATCTTGGAGTCTCCTCCCCCTCCAATTGGCATGACCACACCTTCATCATCCTAAGCTTCTATTCACTTTCATCTTTTTATTTTCTATTCCTTTATGTTCTCGTGTTCATCTTTTTCTATTCGGTTTTCATCTTCTTTATTTCCCTTATATACTCTTTAGTTTTGCACATTTTCGTCATCAACACCATATAATTATGTTTTCTTTTTGCCCTTTATAAGTGAATCTTCACACTTACTTAACCACTTCGTTAAGTTCATGTCAAATGGGAATCTTCTTTGGGTTTCTCACCATATTATATTTTAAATTAAAATCATAAACAATGTGCAACCCATAAAAATATGCAATTCTAAAATCAACTCACATCATGTGGTATTCAGAGCATGGTTATCTTGTGCTTAATTGCTTTGAGTTGATTTCCGCTTTAAAATTTCAGCAAATTTCAATTATGCTTTTATTCCACCCATTTCAATGCTGCTTTACAATTCGACACCTTTCAATTCAGTCTTTAAATTCTTTGTCATTTACAATTCCACTTTTATTCATTAAGCAATTTAAATTCTGCTTTTGAATTATTTGTGTCAATTTTTTTACCTTACATATTTTGCTTGAGTCTTATGTTATTAGTATTCTAGGAATCTTTACATTCATTATGCTTATTTTAACTTTAATGTGAAGAGCTAAAAGCAATTAGAATTTATTTAAGTGGTAGTTGATTTAGTTTCAAATAAAGAATTCAAGTGATCATATGAATTGAATACCAAACATTTTCGAAAATTGAAAGTGAATCAAAAATATGCATGACAAGAATATGGACATTTTAAATCTATAAAAACAAAAGCAAAGACAAAAACAATATGAATGCAATTCACATTTCTAGTTTAAAGTGCAAAAGATGACTTTTTTTATGTGGCAAATTGTTTTCATACTTGTGGAATTTTATCCTTCTTGATTTTACAATTTTTAAGGAAATCAAACTTCATAGTTAAAAGTTTAAGTAAGTTTCTTTGAGTCTTGTCTGTCTTGTTTTAAATTTTGTCATCTTAAATCCATTTTTCTTTAGCTTTCTTTCTTTCAACTTTTCTTTCTTGTCTTTAAATTTTCTCAAAGCTTTGTTGGAGTCCTTGTATGAGCAAGTGATAAGAGCTTTGACCTCTTTCACTTGAAGTGTGCTACCAAGTGTAGACCCTTTGGAGTTTAAAAACCTTCTTGAGTGAATTTAATCATTTTCCATCCTTTACTAAATATTTGAGTGATACACGTGAGTGCATGCATTATTTTTTGTTTAAACTAATTGTTTGTGTTGTTGTGCAAAATTATGCATCAATTATCTTTAGTGGAATCTTCCAAACCACCCTCTCCTCAAAAGGCAAACCTTTTGGTGGAACTTGAGGAGACCAAAAGGAGCTTGATGCAAAAGGAAGAATACATGAGGCAATTAGTTGAAAGGATGCAAAGGCTAGAGGATACACAAGAGAGACAGACCGAAAGCGGAGATGGGAGCCTAGAAGAGCTACTAGACAATACATGCACTATGGAAGTCAAAAAGAAGAAGAAAATTGGAGAGTGCAAAATTTTGAAGCTAGGCGCCCACATCATCATAAACCAAAGAAGACTCTACCTTTTTTTAAATTACCTAGTTTTAATGGGGATAATGACCCAAGTATATATCTAGGACGAAAACTAAAGTATAAAAAATATTTAATGTGTATGGGGTCGAAGAGGACCAAAAGGTTAAGTTAGCTTTCCCAAAATTTGAGGATTATGCCCCATGCAATGGTGGCATCAACTTGTAATGGACATTGGACTAAACAAGAGGTCAAACATGGTCTCTTGGCACAATTTAAAGTTATGCATACGCGCACGGTTTGTTCCTCCTCATTATAGGAAGGAACTCTTGTTGAAGCTCCAACAGCTTCATCAAGGATCTAGGAGTGTAGACAATTATTTCAAAGATTTAGAAGTAACTTTGACTAAAATTAATATGCATGACAGTGAAGAGTCAAAGATTGCTAGATTTGTGAGTGGATTATAGCGAGAAATGAAAGATGTTGTAGAATTATATGAGTATACTTCTTTGGAAAAATTAGTTCACCTAGCCATCAATGTTGAATCACAAGTTTTGAAGAGAATTTCTTTTGAAAATACTCATAATGATGACTTTTACAAATCATCTTGGAAGGATAAACACAAAATACAAAACCAAAACTCTCCTTCCAATTTCTCAAAATAAACCACCCCACATCATAACATTTTTAAAGATAAACCTTCTACTTCTACAACTAAATCACCCACCAAAACCTCAAGTAAAAAATGCTTTAAATGTATAGGTTTTGGGCACAACTCTGCTAATTTCCCAAGTAAAAGAACAATGATGGTTAAAGGGGGGATAGTCGTGAGTGACCATAGTTCCCAATCATCTAGAGCTGTGAGGACGAGTGTGAAATACCATGTGAAGGTGATTAGTTAGTAGTAAGATGCGTGTTGGGGCAACTTTAAAAACCTTTTGATGAAAGTCGAAGGGAAAATATTTTCCATACCTTGATAATCGATGGGGGTAGTTGTACAAATGTGACAAGTACAAGTGATGAGAATCACATCAACAAGAGTGGTGGAGAAACTTGGATTACCCACCATTTCTCATACACAGCCCTACAAATTGCAATGGGTAAGTGAAGAGGGCGAATTAATTGTTAATAAACAAGTCTTCATATCTTTCTCAATTGGAAAATATAAAGATGATGTGTTACGTGATGTTGTGCTAATGGAAGCAACCTATATTCTTTTAGGAAGGTCATGGCAATATGATAGGAAAACTTTACATGATGGTCTAACTAATAAGATTTATTTTCACTTCTAAGGCCATAAGATCATATTTAAACCTCTATCTCCAAAAGAGGTAAATAAAGACCAACTAAAAATGAAACAAAAAAGAAAATCTAAAAAAGATGACAAAAAAAAAAGACGAGGCTCATCACCTCACCAAACATGGTGAAAACCGTAATGATGATCCGTCCAAAAATAAATATTGCCTACTCACTTTGGTACTCTCCTTCCTTATCTTGTTTATCTACTCATAGCTCTAATTACATGCAACATTTGTTACAGAAATGTGAGAATAATTTTCAAAATCCTTCTAAAGCTTTACACCTTATAAGAATCTTTTCACATCAAATTCCCTTTGACCGCACACATTCTCTACAAACATTACAGGTAACTAGGACCATTCCACCCAAACTCCTAAAATTCAATGAACATAAGTTTGCTTCACCACTCACATATAGAAATATTTCTATCTATCATGTAAACAAACTAACTATGTTATCTGCATGAGTTTTAAATACGAGGTTGAATTCTTTCCAACTTGTGAGACATGATACAACCAAACTTGACAAGCAGATGACCAAGGACACAATAGACACTTCACAATTAGGTCAGTCATCTCATCATACAAAATCGTGTCCCACAAAACTTCAGGAGAGCCTCAACAAAAGAAACACCAGACATGAAGCAGAATATCAGTTGTTTTTTCTTCTGATCTTTTACAAGACAAGATCAAGTAAAGAAATTGGGCTCACTTTGGCCCCAATAGAACAATAAGCTAGAATAGGGTGTACTTAGTATAATATTGGGTTTGTGCCAAACCCACCAAAAACCTAGCTTCTAGAAACCCTTTCCAAAACCGCCCTTTAACCTAGTTTCTAGAAGATGTAGGTCAGCTTAGGAGGCACTCCACTTTGACCTACCTTCTAGAAGGTTTCTCACAAATGACGCCTTTGCCCCTCTCGCTCTTGCTCCCCAAGTCACTCTCTCTTATATAAAGGGTGTCTTACCTCATATATTTTTACATATTGAATTTTGAATAGAAAAGAAACTCTCCTAGAGTGTTTAGTGAGCCGAGTCTCCTAGAATTTGAGTATTATCTTGAGTGCACTACACCTCAAGTGGCGGCTCTTCACCACTCATCTTGGAGTCTCCTCCCCCTCCAAGTGGCGTGACCACACCTTCATCATCTTAAGCTTCTCTTTCCTTTCATCTTTTTATATTCGGTTTCCATCTTCTTTCTTCCCTTATATACTCTTTAATTTTGCACCCCTTCATCATCAACACCATATAAGTGTGTTTTCTCTTTGCCCTCTAGAAGTAAACCTTCACACTTACATAACCACTTGGTTAAGTTCGTGTTCAGTGAGAATCTTCATTGGGTTTCTCACCATATTCTGCTTAAAATAAAAAACCATAAACAAAGTGCAACCCATAAAAATGTACAATTCTAAAATCAACTGACATCAAGGGGAGAATTGAACTTAGGTAAATTTTCGCAAAAGACAATTTAGTCAATCCTGACAGAAAAAACAACTAATTGTTTTATGAAATAACAGATTGAGTTTTCCTTAACATAATACTATTATAGAAAAACAACAAATTACTTTCAGAAACAACATATTAATATTTTTACTTTTGTAATATTAGAAAATTTTTCAAGATGTTTACTTAAGAAGAATATTATCAAATTATTTTTTGAAAAAAAAAGTAGATTATGTTTCCAATTACAGTTACCTAGAAACAATAGACTGAATCTCAAAAGAGTAGATTGAAATTATGGTTCAAATCTCAGTAAGGAAAATTAACAGATTAAAATTCAAGTTAACAAATTAAATTTCTAATTTCAACAATGACAAAATAGATTTCAATCATCAAGAGCCTATTTCAAAATTTCAGATACACAATAAAAAAAAACTTTATTGTTTTAAAACAGTTCAATCAAAAATGAATAACATAACCAACAAATAAAAAAAAAAATTGTTAATTTGTAAAATAACATATTGTTTTTCACATGAGTAGACATACTTTATGCAGAAAAATGAATTGCAGTAAAAGAAAAAACTTAAGTTACACCAAGATTTATACTGGTTCACTCAAACTGAGCTACATCTAGTCCCACATCACACTAAGATAGATTTCACTAAATCACAAAAAAATATTTTTACAAAAGACTATTCAAGAACAATTCTTAAACTCTACAAAAGCCAAAACACACCCTATAAAACTCTATTACAACAATGCAACACTTCCAAGAAACACTATCTTAAAATCAAAACTACAAAATTTACAAAATAGTAAGAGTAGGAATGAAAATACCTTTCTGCTAATTCAGAAGACTTAAAAGGGGACCTCCAAATCCACAACACACTTTGAAGAATCCTTGACCTTAAGTAAGTGATGAAAGTACGGGCACCAAGAACTCTCGAAGACTAATTCTCTCCAAAAATATATTCACTCAGAATTCTCTCAAGTTTGAAAACAAGTATTGTATGTGAGTAGTGAAGAGATATCCTTTCAGAAATCAAACCTTTCTTTTTTATAGATTTAAAACAATTATGTTAAGAAAACAACAGGTGAAAAAAGGGAATAAGAAGTTGATTTTTCTAGAAAACACTTAGTTTCAAACTAGTTTTGAATAAAGAAAATAGTTAAAACTAAAAAGTTTGAAACAAAACTAACTCAAAATAGTTTTCAGAGGTAAACTCACCAGAAATATTTCAATCAATTGTTTTACCAAATAACCAATTGAAAAATTGTACCTTTCAAGTAGAAAGAATTATAATCAATTGAAAACAATTTTAGAAACAAAAAGTTTAACCCGTTGAAAGCATTTTTTAATTGATTGAAAAACTTTTTAGTTAATTAAAAATAGTTTAACTAGTTGAAAAATGTTTTATGCTTGGACCCTTCATCATTTACTTGAAGTAGAAGATAAATCAACGCATCTAAATACTAGACTAAGGTACCTAGACTCTTTATGAGACAAGAAGTCTTCTCTTTAAGGCTTTATTCATTCATCAAACACATTTAGTTGATAACTTTGAGATATCCAACAAGGTGTACACAACTTCCCTAGGTGATTTTAGATACCTAGCTCTATCTCCTCTTGCACATACTAGGTTGCCTTTTATTTCTCTGTGTTGGTGCCCTACTGCACTCTCCTTTTTGTTTTCGTTGTACAATGCAAGGTTTTAAGCTAGAGTGGGTAAAGGAATTTTAAGCCTAGGTTTGGAATGTTTTTTGTTTTTTTTAAGGTGAATATAGGTAATGACATTGTGTCCTATTGCATATCTTTGGGCGGGTATTAACATTTCTTTCTATGTTTCTTTCTCTTGTGATGTGAGTTGATTTTTAGATGTTTTCATTTATGGTGACACTTTTACTTAAGGTTGGGATTTTAGAAATTTATGGTGAGGACCTACGGAAGATTCCCACTGGACACGAACTTAACCAAGTGGTTAAGTAAGTGTGAAGGTTCACTTCACAGAGGCAAAGATGAAAAATAAGATATAGTGAGGATGAGATGTAATTGCAGAATTGAAATGGGCACAAGGTAAACATCAGTGGTGGACATGACTTCCCAAATGAGGCACCATACTCATGATTATGAGTGAAACCCAAGAGCAACAAATAAGAGAATTAAGAGACAAAAACATAAAATGGAATGGAGAAAATGGAAGGAAATAGAATGAGAAAACTTATGGTGATGGGTGAGAAATGTCACGCCACTTGGAGGGTGGTTTTGCTCCAAGATGAGTGTGTTGGCCTCCGCTTGAGAGCTTCCCAAATCACTCAAGATAAGACCTCAAACCTAAGAGGACATAAGCCTTTCACTAAGAGCTCACACAATTTGTGCAGAGTTTTTTTACTTCATTCAAATTCAACTTGTAATTGTCTTTTCATTTTGCTTTTGTGAAGTGAACCTTCACACTTTCTTAACCACTTGGTTAAGTTCGTGTCCAGTGGGGATCTTCTTAGAGTTCTCACCATATACTTGCTTAAAATCTCAATCTAAGTAAAGTGTCACACCAAAAAAATGAACAATCCTAAAATCAACTCACATCATGTGGTATTTAAAGCTTTGGTTTTTGAGCTTATCTTGTTTAGAGTTGATTGACACTTTACTTTCTTGCATCGTTAATTCTTTTTCTTTACATTCAAGTACCTTTAAATTCTTGTCTTTACATTCTTACAATTTAAATTTTCAGACCTTTATTTTCTTGCAATTTCATTCGGTCATTTTTACTTTTCCATAGCTTTGTTTCGCTTTTGGATTATTATTTTTGTGTTCTTGCCTTTTGCTCCGAGTCATATGTTTATTAGTGTTCTAGGACTCATTTTTTTATTCTATTTACTTTGTTTTTAATTTTGAAAGTTTAAGAAGTAATTAGAAACTTTGTTTTAGTAGAAGTAGATTTAAGTTCCAAACAAAAGATTTCAAGTGTTCAATTATAGTGAATTCCAAAGTTTTTGTGAAAATTGGAGTTATTGGAAAATATGCCTGATTAAAACTATGGACATTTCATTTCCATAATTTAAAAAAAAAACTAGTATAAAAAAAAGGGAGAAGTGAAAACAAAAATTTGCGATATCGATTCTTAAAGAAAAACATTTTCAAAATTTTGGATTCATCTTGATAGGCAAATTGATTTCAACCTTTGTTGAATTTTTATCCTTTTGCTTTAGCAATTTCTAAAGAAAAATTTTCATTGTTAAAAATTTAGTAAGTATCTTTGAGTCCTTTTTGTGTGCCTTTTTCTTGATTGTCTATCTTCAAGTTTTGTCATAATCTCTTTCTCAAATTTGGTTTAGCTTTTCTTGCTTAAGCTTTTCTTGTTTGTCTTTTATTTCTTTTCCTTAAGTTTTGTGGTGGTTTCCTTTAAGATCAAGTGCTTAAGGCTTTTACCTTTTTTCATTTGAGAGTTCTCAACCTCAAGAAAGACCTTTGTGAGAGGATAAAATTCTTTTTGAGTGCTTTGAGTGTTCACCTTTTGATTTCTTTTCACCAAAAGTGACGCAAACTTGAGAGGGTGTTTTCTAACTTCTATTTCACTAATTGTTTGTTCACTTGTGAATTATGTATCATTTATCTTTAGGGAAATCTTCTAAACCACAATCTCCTCAAAAGGAACGTCTTTTGGGAGAGCTTGAGGATGCCCGAAGGAGTTTGTCCCACAAAGAAGACAAAATGCAGCAACTAGTGAAAATAATGCAAAAGCTAGAGGAAGCTCAGGAGAGGCAATCTTAAGAAAGGAGATGGGAACCGCCAAGAATAACTAGATATTCCAAGCACTATGGGAGTCAAGAACATGATTGGTGAGTGCACAATTTTGACAAACAGCACCATCAACACCAACCACAACCACAACATTCTTTTGATTTTGTAAAGTTACCTAGTTTTAGTGGGTCCAATGACCCTACTTTGTATTTAGAATGGAAAGCTAAGGTTAAACATCTCTTTAATGTGTATAAGGTCACTGAGGACCAAAAGGTTAGGTTAGCTTCCCTAGTTTTTTTAGACTATGCCATCCAATGATGGCAACAAACTGTAATGGACATTGGGCTAAACAAGAGGTCATTCATGGTCTCTTGCTATGATTTGAAAGCATGTATACGCACGTGGTTTGTTCCTCCTCATTATAGGAAGCAACTCTTGTTGAAGCTCCAACGACTTCATCAAGGACCTAGGACGGTAGATGAATACTTTAAAGACTTAGAAACAACTTTGACTGAAATTAATATGCATGATAATGAAGAGTCAAAGATAGCTAGGTTTGTAAGTGGTTTGAGGAGAGAAATTCAAGATATTGTAGAATTATATGAGTACTCTTCTTTAAAGAAAGTGGTTCACCTAG